>Ga0315533_1003530_pt1 | contig 10232 bp, 10 predicted proteins | sample SalMarSW160130MG_FD_203081 | JGI IMG/M metagenome (GOLD analysis project Ga0315533, IMG submission 203081) | Salt marsh sediment microbial communities from the Plum Island Ecosystem LTER, Massachusetts, United States - Salt Marsh Sediment SW1601-30 ...
CCTCCATCCCCGGCTCCACCCTCAAGCAAAGAAGGCCATGCTCTGCCTGAGCTCAGGCCTCCCAAGGCCATAAGCGGCGATACAGACAGCGTAAACAACCATAAGGACGAGGCTCACGTGAATCGAGGCGTTCCCAGCCCCTGCCACGTAAGCCTGCTGTAGGCAGCACGGCTCTTCGCCCTGCCGTTGAAGCCCTCCACCACAGCCCGGAGCCGCTTATAGATAGCCTTCTTCCACTCCGGGCCCTCCACGTCGATGCGGTCCTTCACCGTGAGCACATCAGGCGGGTTCTCCCGGCTCTTGAGCCGCCTCCAGGCTATGATGTGGCCTATCTTCAGCGAGTCGAGGAGCTGGAAGATGCTCTGGGACTCGAACTGGCTGTCGGCGGCGAGGAGCTCCACCTCCAGGCTCTCACCGAGCACTCGGGTCAGCAGCGCTTCGACCAGCTGTTTCTCGTTGACGTTCAGCGGGGCCTCGACGTGGCCCAATGGGAATCCTTCTATGTCGACGAGGAAGAGGCTCTGGTATCCGAGGAGGAAGCCCTTCTTGCCCCGGCCTAGCCGGGCGTCGGGGTCTCCGAGGCCCCGTCGGGTGTCGTGGGGGTCTCTGCTGCTCCAGGCGGGGAGGTCTGTGCCGTCGAGGCCGGTGGCTTGGACGAGGCCTGCGGCGGAGAGGGGCTGGCTTCTCCTGAGCTTCAGGGCCTCTCTCCTGAGCCAGGCCTCGATGATTCGGAAGCCCTCGACGCCGATGCGCTTCTTCATCTGGCTGAAGTGGGCCTCGCAGGGGGCCCTGTCACCGTAACCGCAGGCCCGCCTCAGGTAGGCGTTCCTCCTGAGGCGCTTCACGAGGTCCTTGACGTAGGGTATCTGCTCGAGTTGGCGTAGCATCAGGGCCCTGGGGTCCCACTCGGGGTGGTACTCTACTGGTCTTCCGGGGCCTTGTTTGTGGAGGCTGGTCCAGAGGATGTGGTGGATAGGGGTTAAATCCAGGTTCTCGAACAGTAGCATGGGAGAACCTACCTGTTTCATCCTCTTCAAGATGATTTGAGGTAGTTATCCCAATTAAACTTGAATTATTGAATTAGCCCGCGCGCCAGCTTGTTGTTATAATGGTTAAAAATGGTTTTATTCCTCCTTTTCCACCATACAGATTGAAATGGACTCCTTTGATAGAAGAATAATCGAGACTCTAATGGACCAGAAACCCCAAACCTTCCACCAGATCCTCACCGTAGTGGGCTTCACCCACAACACCCCAACAGCACCTCGACCAACTATTAGAGCGGGGCCTATTAGAGAGACATAAACAGCCCCAGGCGGGTCCAGGGAGGCCCGTCTACATCTACAGCATCCCTAAGAATCTGATCGGTAAGTCCATGTCGGCTATTCTGAACCCGAGGACAGGGCTGGTGGTTCTTTCCTTTGATGGGCTGCGGCGCTTATGCAGGCATGAGAAGGGTGGTTACTGTAAAGAGATCAGGAGTAGCTGTGATGCCCGGGATTGCCCTAAAATCATGAGATAGGGATTAAAACCATTTTTCTCAGAATATAGCAACATCCTGGCGCGCAGTAATTAGTGTTTTTACGAGAGGTTTTTTTCTTTCAGTATTAGATACGCGAGATAATACGATATCGTCGATTCACCCCCTTGATTTCGATTCAAACCCTCCGAAGTAATCCCATCAAAACAGGTGTTTGTCTCCTCGTTGTAGATGTCAACCCCTTTAATGTTCCTGCCATGATACCATTCAAAAACCAACTTCGCAATTTTACGATACTTTTCATCGCCCGTTATGTTAAATGCCTTGGTTGCTGCATCGACCATGCATGAAGCCTCGATGGGCTGCTGGTCGAAAAGGGCTTTTTCGCCATTTTTCAAGTACCAACCCTTAGACCCAACAGGAACGAAGATATCATCAACCATCTGCACCTCAATGAGAAAATCCAACGAACTCAGGGCAACCTGAAGATAAGATGGTTCCTTGGTAGACTCATATGCAGCGAATAGGCCTTGGGGCAGTCTGGAGTTTGCATAGGTGATACCGGACTCGAACCATCGCCAGTCATCATCAGATTCGTCTCTATATTGGTCCACCAAACTTCTCGCGAATCTCTTTATGCTTTTCAGAGCATTTTGATCGTCTGGGAATGTTTCATGATAATGATGAAGGCCTAGAATCGTGAATGCCTTGGCCCTTGGTGATGTGAAGCTGTGTGGTAGACCTCGGTCGAAGATCTCCTTCGCAACTGCTTTCATCTGCTTTGGGGCATCGAAGCTCAATGTATATCCACATGACCAGAGGGCGTGACCCATGCAGTCCTCTGTGCCAACCTCGTCTTTGAATCTCCGGTCGAATCCTAGAAAATTATGGAAGCGTCCATCCTCTCTCTGCATATAGAGTAGAAAAGCCAGGTATGTATTGGCTAGGCTGAGGGCGCTTTGATTCTTGTAAACCCGGTGATGCCTCAAAGCTGCGATTAGGGCACGGGCGTTGTCGTCTGTGGTGTATCCTTCTTTAAAATCAATTGTCGAGAATTTGGCGTGCTGAAAAATGCCAGTTTCATCTGATAAAGCCTTAAGTCCATCTAGCGGTAAGTTAGTAGGTTTCAAGAATTGCCCTCAGATTCCAAGTGCCTTGTAGAATAAGTTTATGTGCTCCATTGCGATGTTTGACCATATCATGTTCCGGCTATATCTATAGGCTTTTTCCTCGAAATCTGTCTTCATATCCTCGTTATTTAGCAGTGTATTTATGCAATTGGTTATAGATTCAGGGTCTCTAAACTTGCATTCCATGGCACATCCTTCAGATATCACTTCTTTGGCGTGTAGGAAAGGGGTGGAGACGATGGCTTTACCCGTACTCAATGCGTATGCGAGAGTTCCACTGCTTATCTGATCCTTGTTGGTATATGGAATCAGGTAGACCTCTGTGGCTTGTAGATATCTTATCAACTCGCTTTTACGGAGAAAACGGTTCTCAAATCTTACGTTTTTACCCAGTCCTAGGGAATCAACTAGTTCAACCAACTCTTTTCTATAGGTTTCACCCTCGTATTTTCTTACTTCTGGATGTGTTTCACCTATTATAAGATATAGAATTCCTGGATGATCTTTAACTATAGGAGGAAGACTTCGGATGCCATATTCAATTCCCTTTCCTCTGTTAATCAATCCAAATGTAGACAGGATGATCCTATTTCTCAGGCCTAGGCGTCGCCTAAGAACTTCACTGTTGACAAAAGGAACATTGGGAGCTCCATGAGGAATGCATTGGATTTTATCATACACTTGCCTGTAAGAGTTTTCCAATATAGGTATGCCAGTTCTAGCTATGACTATAACATAATCGCTCCGCTGAATAATTTTTTCCATTATCTTTTTGGATTCTAGGTTTGGCTCTGGTAACAAGGTGTGTAATGTAGTGATGATAGGCTTCTCAAGCCTTTCAAGAAAGGAGATGATATTCTCACCCCATACCCCTCCGAAAAGGCCAAACTCATGTTGGAGATGAACCACGTCGATGTCAGAATCATTGACATATTCGGCTGCCTCTCTGTAAGTTTCGATGTCTTCCTGCTCTATTTGGAACTTAACCATACGCTGATAGTTGTAATGTCCGCCTTTATCGTTGATCGCTATAACAGCTGGAGGTCTGAGTACTCGGAGCCTTATGATGGCATCTACAAGATCCTTGGTATAAGTGGCTATCCCGCACTCACGTGGCGGATAAGTACTTACAAAAGCAACTCTCTTTTTTCCAAGAACTTTGGTGAGTGTTGCTTCGTCGATAACATATTTTTCCATCATTTTATCAACTGGAGGTATCAACAATAAATCGTCATACCTGCTTAAAAATGGATGAAAAAAATTTTAATATTTGAGGATGAAATTGAATGCGCTTTTCTGCGCGTGCGCGCGGGCGGATTCAATAATTCGTTATTCTTATTGGGATAGCTACCTCACATCAATTTGAAGGTTGATGAAGGAGGTAGGTTCCCCCAAACTACTGTTCAAACACCTAGATTTAACCCCGATCCAACCCATCCTCTGAAAAAACCTCCACACAGAAGGCCCGGGGAGACCCGTCGAGTACAACCCCGAGTGGGACCTACGGGCCCTCATGCTCCGCCAACTGGAACAAATCCCATACATCAAGGACCTGGTGAAGCGGCTGAGAAGAGAACCGTATCTCAGACAGGTCTGCGGTTACGGTGACAGAGCCCCATGCGAGGCCCACTTCACCCAGATGAAGAAACGAGTAGGCGTCGAAGGCTTCCGCATCATCGAAGCATGGCTAAGACACGAGGCCCTCAAGCATAGGAGAAACCAGCCCCTGAGCGCAGCAGGCCTAGTACAGGCCGCCTGCATCGACGGCACCGACCTACCCGCCTGGAGCAGCAGAGGCCCCCACGACACCGGCCGAGGCCTCGGGGACCCCGACGCAAGAGTAGGACGGGGCAAGAAGGGCTTCAGCCTCGGCTACCTGAGCCTCTTCCTCGACGACATTGAAGGCTTCCTGCTGGGCCACGTGGAGGCAGCGCTTAACGTGAACGAGAAGCAGCTCGTGGAGGTGCTCCTCCTCAAGGTGCTGGGCGAGTCCATCGAGGTGGAGCTGCTGGCCGGGGACAGCCAGCTGGAGTCAGAGGCCATATTCCGGCTCCTGGATGAGCTGAAGATCAGCCACATAATCGCCTGGAGAAAGCTGAAGGGCCGCGTGAACCCGCCTGATGTGCTCTCGGTTAGGGACCGTATCGATGTGGAGGGCCCCGATTGGATGAGGACCATCTATAAGCGGCTCAGGGAGGCGGCTGAGGGCTTTAACGGGCGGGCTAAGAGCAGGTTAGCCTATCAGCGGCTCACCTGGCAGGGGCTGGAGAACGCCTGCATCCATGTGGGTCTGGTGTTGATGGTGGCGTACGCTGTCTGCATAACCGCTTACGGCAATTGGAGGCCGGATCTCCGGCAATCTGTGGCCTTCTTCGCGTGAGGTTGGGCTAGGGGTGGATGGGTGGGCTAGAGGGTGCCATTCATCGAGAGGCGTGGAAGATGGGTTTCACGGTGCCTGAGATCCATTGTCGAGGGTTTCCTGGGGTGTTCTCTGGTTGAACTTGGCTGTGAGGTGGCTTATTTGCTTGTATAGAAGCACGACGTCAAGCCAGCAACACCGAATTATTGAATCCGCCCGCGCGCGCCTAGCGCGCGACAACATAATCATGGAATGGTACATAAAAATTATAAAGTATTATTATTATACGTAGTTAATTCCATGTCTCGTAACAAGGGCAATCCAATTCTGAAACCTATAGCTGAACATCCATGGGAGTCACGAATGGTGTTCAACGCAGCTGCAGCATATCTTGACAACCGAGTCCATGTTCTATATCGTGCCGTAGGTGATGACGGTGTATCAAGACTTGGGTATGCTTCCTCCCCAGACGGGTATCACTTCGATGAGCGATTACCGTCTCCAGTCTTCGAACCAGTCAATGCGTATGAGAGGTGGGGATGCGAGGACCCCCGCTTGACACCTCTAAACGGAAGATACATCATGACCTACACAGCGTTCCATGACCGCATCTTATGCGCATTTCAAATAGCCATGACATCCATCTCCCACGAGGATTTTCTAAATAAACGTTGGAACTGGGAAGAGAGATGGCGCCCGTTCCCGGGAGTTCAAAACAAGAACGCGGTGATACTCCCCCGTGAAATAAATGGCAGCTATGTTATGCTCCATCGAATCCATCCAGACATCTGTGTGGCATATTCAAACGATCTTAGACATTGGCACGACATCAAGGCCGTGATGGGGCCCAGACAAGGGATGTGGGACTGCATAAAGATCGGGGCTGCAGGTCCACCGATTGAGATCGACGAAGGATGGCTCCTAATATACCATGGAGTGGATGCGAGGAGAATCTATCGTCTCGGTGTTGCGTTACTTGATAAGGAAAACCCTGAAAGGGTGATCTACCGTTCAGAGGAGCCGATCTTGGAGCCCAGCGAAGATTATGAACGTTTTGGGTTTGTACCTAACGTGGTGTTCAGCTGCGGGGCGATACTTCTCGACGGCCAGCTCCTGATATACTACGGCGGTGCAGATACGGTAATCGGCGTAGCCACCTTTGACCTGAATGAAATCATTAAGTAAACTATGATTATTACTGTTTTTATTACATAGATTTTAAGACGCCTACCTTTTCTCTTAACGTCTCGTGCGCGCATCTATTTTTACATCTAACGAATTTCGCGCATGGGTTTTGTTTCGCCTTCAGCCTACAGTAATGTATAAGGGTATAGATAATACATTATATGTAGAGCGCGCAAGGATGAAAAAAGGAAAAAAAGAAGAAAATAATGCGACAGATATTCGATTTATAGAGGCAAATGACAAAAAACGGGGGAAAGAGGAATTTCTGGAGTTACTCAGGAGAGAAGGAACAGAAGAGTTAAAGATGCTTTTAGATAAAATGCTCAGGTTTCTCGCAGAGATGCCTGTTGATAGGTATCATGATTATAGAATCTTTAGACATACTGGTCTGAGGGAATATCTTATTCATCGATTCTTACGTGAGCAGTCGAATAAATAGGCGTCTCGCGCGCTCAACTATGTATCCTTTTTATATCTTATTTCGTAGGATGTGTGGTTAATATGGCACGGTTAATTGAAGTTGAAGGAATCGGTAAAGTTTACGCAGAAAAACTCAATGCAGTTGGAATCGCTACCACTGAGAAGCTTCTTGAAACAGGCGGATCTAAAAAAGGAAGATCCAGCATGGCTGAAAAAACGGGGATCTCAGAGAAGCTGATACTCGAATGGGTAAACCTCTCAGACTTATTCCGAATCAAAGGAGTAGGAGAACAATACTCTGATCTTCTAGAGGAAGCAGGTGTGGACACAGTCGCAGAACTCGCCAATAGAAACCCTGAGAACCTGTATAACAAGATGATTGAAGTCAACGATAAGAAAAACCTAGTAAACAGAACCCCATGGCTAAGCAGTGTTAAGAGCTGGGTGAAACAGGCAAAAGAGCTACCTAGAATGGTAGAATACTAGGGTATCCGAGATGTCTGAGGAGATCCTCAAAGATATTCTTGCAGAGGTCAGGGAGATCAAAGAGGTTTCGATACCAGCTCCTGCTCCACCCGCTCCGAAACCAGAGGGAATGGTTGAAGAGTTCAAAGTATTTCTCTCAAAATATGGCGTAGTAGGACTAGCAGTAGCCTTAATCATAGGCGGCGCCGCTGGAAGGTTGGTGCAAGCCCTCGTAAATGATATACTGATGCCGATAATCACCTTCTTCATACCCGGTGGTGCATGGCAGGAAGCAACCCTTACACTAGGCCCCATTGTGCTGCTGATCGGTCACTTTGTTGGTACGATTATTGATTTCCTGATAATAGCATTCGCCGTATTCTGGATAATGAAAATAATAGAAAAAACACCACTAAAATAACCCACTTTTTTCGAGTTTGCTAGGAAATAATTTTTAAGCGCGCTACTCCTTTGCCATGAATGCATTCTATATACTCGTGGGACGAAGCTTCGTGGGGACGTTGTCTGGCGGCATAAGTAATCCCCCGGTTAATCCAATGGTTATCTGTAGCTTCTGGTTAGGATTAAAACTGTTTGCTTGTCAATGTTTGTGGGGTTGTACATATATTATGATGAATGAGGGATTAATTTTTTATTGCGTGTAAATATTCTAGTTCAGGGTTTCATATGTGGGGTGAGCCGAGAAAGAGGACTCTAAGTAGTCGTGATCGTCAAATATTGTGGGAAAGAGCAGGACATAAATGCGAAGCTTGTGATCAACCAATTACTTTTATAGAAATGCAAGTTGGTCACAAGACTGCTTACTCTAAAGGAGGAGGAACCACACTACGCAATAGTGCGTGTCTTTGTTACAAGTGTAACAAACTTCAAGGAACAGACTCTTGGTCGAAGTTCCTTAAGAAACTGGGTAAAACACGTCCATCTGATGAAGCAAAAACCATTTTGAAGACTCTCACGGTTCCACAGCTCAAGGAGCTAGCAAAAATGTACCATATTTCAGTCCGAGGAAAAAAGGTAGAAGGCTTCTTTGAGGATACCATCAGACCTCCTACTAAGGCTCAGTACATCTCCGCAATCGCTAAGAAGGTTTCACCGCAAGACATCAGTTCATCCATTAAGGATATTCCCACGCCTGTTAAACGAAAGAAAAAGAAAAGAAGCACATACTAATCAGAAGAAACCTGCACGCGTATAGCCAATTGGCAATATTTTATATACATCTGAATATCTAACTAAGAGATCATGAACCTCAAAATGGACCTATCTAAGAAAGGTCTTGATATGTTCTTTAAAGACTATCAGCTAGAAGCCGTCAAAGTACTGTGCATTCTTAAGCCTCCCCGGGGAGAAGAAGCCAAATTCAATGATTTTCCCTGACGTTCATTAATTCATATCAACAGCGTTACTTGATAGTCAGGATCACTCCGCAAGATGCTTATTTAGTAGGAATTTGATCAGCTTCTTCGTATCCTCGGGACTCTTGACTTCTTCACATTGGATGTTCATATCTTTAACAGGTCGGTCGTTCCCCCCAGGGTACAAGGCGTCCCCGACGAATAATAGGTCACTAAGTTTATAACCGTAGAGCTCCATGAATTTGCCTACGCCAAAGGCCTTGTCTATGCCCTTTCGCGTGACATCTATGGACGTGGTTCCACCGAGGCGGACCTCAAACTCCGGGATCTTGCTGTCAAGCAGCTTTTTAATCGCTTGCCGTTTTCTCTGATCTGGGTCCCATTTCTCCTTATGCTCCAAAGGCGCCTCTTGCCCCAGGGCACTGAAGGTGATCTGGGTCTCCCGGTCTTCAATCATCGGTCCATATGTTGTTTGAGGGTTGTGCCCGTAACTAATGAGGGCCTCGTTTAAAGCAGCGATGATCTTGGTTTTCTCAGCTTCCACCAGGAGGTTCTGGAACACGGGCGTCCACTGTCCATTCTTATAAGCGTACATCCTGCTTCCACAGGTGGGTAGCAGGTACAGGTTTTCGTACCCTAAAGTCAAGTAGGAGACCACTTGCTTCATGAACTGCTTCAATGAGGCCCCGCTGATGATGGCCACTTTCTTGATCCTGAGCAATTTTTCGAGTAGTAACGCCATCTCAGATGATAAAGGCGCTTTACTCTCAGCGAGCACCCCATCAAGATCAAAAACAAAGACAGGCTTGTCTGAATATTCTAGTTTATCAGCAAGCAGTTTTGTAGAATGACACATTCTAGTAGATTGCCTCGTTGATTCAAATATATTTTTTGGAAAATAATGAAAATAAATTGAGTCTAGGTGATCAGGATAATTCATTGGGCGCGCCAGGCTGTTGCGATATTTCTGGAGTTAACATTTCCGTGCAACAAATATCCGAGTATGGTTTAGACTCAGCTGAAGATGGAGAAACCTGAGGATGTAGCATCCATCCTCTCCAAGCTGAACCTCCAAGACATAGAAGAGACCATCTCCCAGCCCTACCACAAGACCGGCCCAGGAAAGCCCCCTAGAAGCCCCCTAGGCATCTTCAAAGCGTTGATCGTGAAGCAGTTAAAGAGTATACCCAGCGACAGGGAGCTATACCGCAGGCTCTGGAACGATGAAACCTTACGGGAGATCTGCGACATCGAGGAACACGAGAAACCCTACCACCCATCCCAGATCACAAGGTTCAGGAACCGCGTCGGCCCCGAGAGGCTTGAAGACATCATGACCGGCCTCCTAGAGGAACTCGTTGAAGAAGGCATCATTAAAGGTGAAGCGCTGGCCTTGGACGCCACCTTCATCAAGGCCTGGAGCAGCCTCGACCCTCACGACACAGGCCGAGGCTTGGGAGACCCGGATGCCCGTGTGGGGCGAGGCAAGAAGGGCTTCATGCTGGGATACCAGAGCCTCTTCCTCGTCGACATCGAAGGCTTTCCCCTAGGCCACGTGGAGGCACCTCTGAATGTGAACGAGAAGCAGCTGGTGGAGGCGCTCCTAGACAAGGTTCTGGGTGATTGTATCGAGGTGGAGCTGCTGGTCGGTGACAGCCAGCTGGAGTCCCAGGCCATATTCGATCTCCTGGATGAGCTTAAGATGAGCCACATCATCGCGTGGAGAAAGCTGAAGGGCAGGGTTAACCCGCCTGAGGTGCTCTCGGTGAAGGACAGGATCGACGTGGAGGGCCCCGAGTGGTTGAGGGTCATCTATA
>Ga0315533_1003531_pt1 | contig 10232 bp, 5 predicted proteins | sample SalMarSW160130MG_FD_203081 | JGI IMG/M metagenome (GOLD analysis project Ga0315533, IMG submission 203081) | Salt marsh sediment microbial communities from the Plum Island Ecosystem LTER, Massachusetts, United States - Salt Marsh Sediment SW1601-30 ...
AATGGACCTTTGCAGTCCTAAGGACTCCTTACGGAGGACACTCTGGGCAGGCGGGGTTGAAATTCTTATAGATAAGAACACTTTTTTAGTTCCCTCTTTCCGTAGTCCTGGACTGAAGATTATCGGCCTGCCTGCGCATAGCCACTTCGGCGAAGGCAGGTCCTAAAATGAACTTATAGTTAAAACCCAACTATTTTAACATTTTTAGGGCTATGATTCAATACCTGCACTCTCGAATAAACTCAATACGCAATATTGATGACGAGATTCGAGCAGTTTATATTGCAATTGTTCTAAATCTATGATTAATTTTTGTTTTTATAAAAGCCAGGGTCGTCGCCGTTTCGGCGACGGCTAAACTTGGGAGAACTTGAATGAACAGGATAAATGCGCGAAAAATTGACATCTTCGCAACTTTTGCATGCGTTAGTACGCTGGCCTGCTGGTCGCTGGGCCCAATCCTTATAAAATACCTGACCGGCTATATCGATTCGTGGACACAAAATTTCCTGCGATATTCGGTGGCGTGTTTATTTTGGCTGCCGTTTCTCTTAAAAGCCGTCAAGGGGCGACAAATAGAACCAAAGCTATGGCGAAAAGCGGTTGTGCCGGCTGCAGCAAATATCGCTATGCAGAGCTTATGGGCTGCGGGTTTCTATTATGTCGGTGCGGCCTTTATGGTCTTAATATCAAAATCGTCCGTTATCTGGATAACCGCCTTTTCGTTGGTCTTTTTTGCTGATGAGAGGGGGCTGGTCAGAAGCAAGCGTTTTTGGCTGGGATTGGCGTTTTCTATAACCGGGGTTATCGGGGTCATTTATTACAAGCAGGACTTTGCTGCAAGCGGGACCATAACCGGCGTAATTATTGCTGTTGTTTGTGCTTTTATGTGGGCGTTGTATGTCCTTTCTGCGAGAATCGCCTTTAGAGATACCGACTCTCGCATCGGCTTTTCTATTATTAGCGTCTACACAGTGGCCGGCCTTTTTGTGTTTGGGATTATCTTCGGCAGAATCGAACAATGCCTGAAAATGGGAGTATGGCCCTGGGTGAGTATTGTGATTTCGGCGGTGACAGCCATAGCATTAGGGCATGTGCTGTACTATGTAGCGATGAAGCGCATCGGAGCTACAATCCCGGCTTTGGTGATATTGGCGCAGCCTTTTACTGTGTTTGCCATTTCCAGGGTCGTCTTTGGTGAATCATTAAGCAGTTTTCAGTTACTTTTTGGATTAGTTCTCCTCGCTGGTTCGGCTTTTGCAATCTGGGCTCAGCAGCACTTAAAACGTAACTCGTGATTCGTGAATTGTGACATTTCTGCATTGCATGTTTGGTTCTTATCGGGCATATATTTTTTGTCAACTTTTTCCTTGAATTGAAGAGAGAAAAAATGTATAATACACTCAATTGGGGGTTCTGTAAGATTTCTAATCACTAACGAAAAGCGATTATCTTCTTTAGTTTGTAATATCTATTGAGTCAGCATCAAGGTTCAAACAAAGACAGAAAAACGCTGACAATTCTTTTGGTGGGGGAAAAATGAAGTCACTAATTTTGATTCTTGCTTGTTTGTTATTAGTTACTCCTTGCAAGGCGGTGGAAAAACAGGCCCGATTTATCGGGGCCGAACAAATCGTGCAGCCTTCGGTTCTGAGGCTCGGGCTCGAAGAGCGCATTAAAAGCCAGCAGGAGCGGCTAAAAGACATAGATGATCTGGTTTTGAAAGAACGCCAGATAGCTGAGAAATGGTACGCACGTCATCTGGCTGAGTTAAAACGGTTGGCAGCAAGGCGGGCTAAGCAGCTTATACTGTCTAAGAGGATGTTTTGGGCCGAGTTCATAGAAATGAACAATCAAGTAACATACGCAGATAGTTACTTTTCGAATGTGGTCCGGACCTTCGTTGGAGGTACAAAAGCATTTAAGCTGCGTGCTGCTCTGATGGATAGTTACTTTTTAGGTGTGGTTGCCGACTTATTGATTGATAATGATTTTCGCAAACTGCTTACAGAGTTAGCGGATGGTAGTGGTTACAATCCTCAAGGTTTTCTGGTTCGCTCAGAAGCACGCAAATTGCTCCACCTCGTAGAAGAGTTTAATTCGGAGCGGATACGCCTTCAGGATAGAAGAAGCGCCAAATTGAACGCATTAGCACGATGGGAAAGGGACATGAGAGCTGATGTGTTTAGAGTGGTGGGTGAAATAAAAACCCGGCCCCAGGCGCCGAGTTTGGGTATCGTGAACGTAATTAGTTATGAGGAAAAGGATGCAGTTTGTATGGTCGAGGGGGTTGATAAGATACTCAGAGCAGGAGATATGATAGGGCATCCCGCAGGGCGGGGTCCCATAGGCAATATTACGGTTGTGAAGATATATAAAAACCGGGTTGAATTTGCCAAAGAAGGCCAAAGATGGATACAAGCTGTAGGTCAGCCAGCTAATTCCGCCTGGAGATGATTCTAATTAGAAAAAGTGAGGGGGGTGAAATGAATCTGTTACAGACCGAATGCGAAGAAAGAAATATTGCCGATGGATTCGACAAGCTCACCACAAGATTAGAGACAACAAAATGCGATGAAAAAAGATTCACCGGGAAGATATGTGTCATAACAAATGGATGCCCGGAGAACCGCATTGATTGTTCGAGGATGCAAAAATTCCTGGGGGACAATGGCAATACTGTCACAGCCGACATTAAAGAAGCTGACATTGTTGTTTTTAATGCCTGTGGACTTACTCATGATACGCAGGAATATTCTGTAAAGATAATAAAGCACATCCAGGCCCTAAAGAAACCATCTGCCGAGCTGGTTGTATGTGGATGTTTGCCCAAAATCAATATGCCCCGCTTAAAGGAGGTCCATCAGGGTTTCACTTTTGGGCATGAGGTTGAACAGCTCGCCGAAGTTATCAAAACCAAACCTGTCCCTTCGACAAGCTCAGGGAAGGCTCTGAGCGAAGCCGAAGGAACGGATCCGGATGAAACTTATGCTAACCACCTGTCGCCGCGGGCACACGTGCCAACCATTCGAAGATGGCGTATTTCTGATTTAAAAAAGATCGCAAGTCTTATGTTAATAAAGGAAAAACTGACAAAATCCTATTACGACCGTCTCGACCGGGAAATCAATGCATTTCGTTCACACAGTTTCTGTATAAAAGTCTCAACCGGATGTCCAAATAGATGTACTTTTTGCGCAGTTAAAGTTTCACGTGGAAAGCTGAGAAGCAAACCAATTGATAAAGTGGTAGAGGAATTCGAAGAAGGTCTGGCAAAAGGCTACAAAGAGTTTGCTCTACTCGGAACCGATGTAGGAGCGTACGGCAAAGATCAGGGCAAAACATTAGTTGACTTGCTTAGAGAGCTGACAAAGAGAGAAGGCGATTACAAAATCAGGATTCGAAACATTCAACCGAGATTTTTGATTGAAATGATGCCGGAGTTTCGAGAGGTCCTGCGTAGTGGGAAAATATCATACATTAGCTCGGCAGCGGAGTCGGGTAACAATCGAATCCTCGGACTAATGAGGAGAGGTTATAAAATTGAGGACTATAAAAAGGCGATTCTTAGCCTGAAGAGAGAGTTTCCGAAATTGCATATTCGTACGCAGATTATGGTGGGTTTTCCAAGCGAGACAGAGGAGGAATTCGAGGATTCACTGAGACTGTTTGACGAGATAGATTATGATTTTGTTGAGGTGTATCAATACCAGCCCAGGCCTAATACTGAGGCCGCGGCAATGAAAGACCAGGTTCCTGCGAAAATCAGCGGACGAAGATACCATAAAGCGTACATGAAGGCAATATCCAAGCTGAAGAAAAAGACCTTAAGACAGACTAATAAGCTTCCTTAACTTCATTTGTAAGGGGGGTTGTAGGGCATCGGCACATGCACAATCCTAGGGACTCCTTACGGAGAACACCCAAAAATTCGGGGCCTATACCGAAATCAGTATAGGCCCCAGAATTGATTCTATCGACCTCGTATTACTATTCCTCAGATGGAGGAGGATATACGCCTATATCATCAATGTACAAATCACCTGCGCCACCAAGCTGTGGATTGGTCCTGTCACCGACACCGATAATCATCTTCTTGATAGCCTGCGGATTTATACCGGTCAAGTCTGTCAGCGGAATAGTCCACTGTGTATAGGTGGTCAAAGTTGTTGCATTGGGGTCTGAATGTTTGATCACCGCACTATTACCGGCATTATCCTCCAGAACAACATACAATCCCTCGGCAGTGTTACTTGTTATACCGATGTCTTGCGACTGCCAATCGCCTGTGCCGCTGGTAGTAACATTAGAAAATTCGGCTGTGCAGGTTACATCTGCGTTTCCACCAGTCAGGCATAAGCCTACATAGACATCAACTTGCATAAGTACATTTGCCGTACCCATTATTTCCCAATTGCTACCATTAGGTGAACGCTCGCCTGTAAAGGTGTTTCCGCTTCGGGTTAATCTTACCCAATATGGAGCTGTGATTGTATCTTCTGTAGCTACTGTCGCCAGTGCATCGTCGGTACCTGGACGGTCCTGGAAGGACATACCGCTCGGCTGGACGACTACCATTGCAAGAGCAGAACCTGGATCCAATGTATCACGAATCATCACTCCTGCTTTGGTTATCGTACTGGGATTAGTAAGACTGACCACCTTCGCTGTTATGCTCCCAATGCCAGATAGCTGCTGGTAGGCAAAGTGGAATTGGTCGGAGGTACCTGTGATGCCAGTACCGCGAGCAGTTACTGTGTAACTCTGCGTTCCAATTGTAAGGCTGCCGTAAGTCGGTGGCAAGCCTCTGAACCATAGACTCAGAGTATTAACACCATTCTTAGTCCAATCCTGAGCTGTTTCCCACATACGTTCGGCTTCGGAATAAAGCAAAGTACCACTCTGTTCATAGTCAGTACCCTCGTTCACCGTGCCGTCATTGTCGTAATGCATATACATAGCCTGGCGACCACCGTTGACAATCGTCCGTTCGGCAAATGGGGGGTCAAAGTACCCTACAGTCATACCCGTATTATTTCCGAAGTAGTCCGACCATGTCTCGTAAATCTTGTTATCAGTGTCGTTATAAGTTTCAAAGTTGTCCACGACCACAAAGTCGGCTGTAGTAAAGCTCCAGACATTGCCGATATGCATTGTGCCATCAGCTTCGATCTCATCGATCCTCCAGTAGTACGTCTGCCCCCACGTAAGAGGAGCCTCTGGGAGAACATAAGTGGTATTTGCAAGCACCTGTCTGCCACGATATACACCCGCTGTAGCGGTTGTTGCTTCAGTAACAGCAGTTTGATCAGTGCCGAAGTACACATCGTGCTGTGCAGCTCTATCTCCCGCTTCCCACGTAAGAGTGGGCATGTCGGTAGTATTTTCGGCACGATGACGTGGACTGATAACATTGGCAGTTAGACGGACCAACAATTGTTGTATCTCGTCCGCTGTTAGTACCTTGTCATAGATTCGGAAATCGTCCAAATAGCCTCTATATTGCCGTTGCGCAACAGGGTCCTCGGATCTGCCGATCCAGTTATTGGTGGTAACGCCGAGGTCGCTAGGTGTTACTGTTGCATTGTTAAGCTGCCCGACTTGCTGGCCATTGAGGTATAGTAAGAAGATGTCATCGTCTGCGTTGATCGTCACAGCCAGATGATGCCAGTCATTGCCTGGAATAACACTGCCGGACTGGGCTGCATTGCCACCATAGCCTATGAAGAACTCGTCTTCATCCGCTGTATTAATCGCGAAATGCGTTGGAGAGCTGGAACTAATGCGGGGAGCGAACTGCATATAATTATTTGAGCCGGTGCCGAAGGAGAAAAATCGTTGGTGTCTCCGGCTGCCTTCGGTACCCTCCCAGTTTACCCATATCGCGAAGGTGGAATTGGTCAGCGTAGAGATTACCGAGCCGACAGGTATCGTTGCATAAATATCATCAGAAGTATCAGGATTATCAGCATTGTCAAGGTAAATCGAGCTGCTAAAGAATCCTGCATCGTATATTGCATCGCCGACTTCGGTGCCATCGCATCCTAAACTGGAGTCGATTACATCACCATCGAGCGTCCACCAGCCGACAAGATTGGGGTCATTAACAGGTGCAGCGTTCGGAACGGTTGTAAATCTCCAGACCTGGCCTTTATGGATGACTGTATCGCTCTCGACTTCATCAATCCGCCAGTAATAAGTTTTGTTAGCTTCAAGAGCGGCAGGCTTCCAGCTTGGGCTGTCTGTTGGAGTCAGGAATTGTTTAAATGGTGCTGCTGTAGAACCCGCAGGGGTGTCGTTCACCTGATCGAAATTGTCGCTGAGATATACATTATGCCCCAAAACGGCACCGGAACCAGCGCTCCATCGAAGGGTTATTTTCGGGGGTATATACATAGCTCTATCAGATGGAGTAGGAATCCAGGCGATTCGAGGCTGAAGCCTGAAGTTCCAGATATTGCCTTGATATGCAGTACCATCTGCAGCGATGGTATCGACACGCCAGTAGTAAATCACATCTTGTACAAGATCTGTGGCGGTATAGCTCGAACCGGTGATAAGTCCTTTATCAGCAGCCGCAGCACCTTCGCTTACTTCATCCAGGTTGTCACTGAGATAAAGACGGCTGCCGTTTACCGCAGCCGCATTGTTACCCTTGGTCCATGTAAGATCCGCTGTAGTAGTGTCTGCGGGAAACACGGTGCCATCTGCCGGCGTGGGGAGGGTGGCAATTGGATAGCCCATAGCCTGTTGTAGTTCTGCGACAGATAGTGTCTTGTTGTAGATGCGGAAATCATCCAAATAACCCACAAAGTAATGACGACCAGACACCATGGGCTTTCCGAGCCGGTTTATCGTAGTAACACCGAGGTCTATGGGAGCAAATGTGGCGGCGGTGTTCACACCACGTTCCACACCATCGACGTATAATCTGAATATGTCATTCACATCATCAATAGTCACGGCGACATGGTGCCAGCTATAAGCGGGAAGCGTGTTGTTGGTCCAGCTCACGGCCTGTGTGGGTGAGCCGCCTGCAATAATCCCGAAAGTCGTTGGGGGACTGCTGCTCGTACGTGGCCAGAGATACATATAGTTTGTGGAGCTGGTGCCGAACACGAAAATAGGTGTATATTTGTAAGTGCCACCAATTGTGCGAAAGTTCACCCACACTGTAAAGGTACAGTCCATCAGCGAACTGATAACCGAGCCGACTTCGCTGGGTAGCTCTACATACGGATTGGCGGGGTCGCTGGCAGTAGCAAGGCCTTCAAGATTAATTGCAATATCATCGGGGTAAAACGATAAGTCGTCCCCATAGGTTGGACCGGCAACATAATCAGGCCCTCCGAATTCGGTGCCGTTTAGGCCATTGCCTGAAGCATCATTAGCATTGCCGTCGAATTTCCACCAGCCGACAAGATTTGGGTCTGCTGCGATGGCTGCATTGGTCGAAAACAAACCAATCACAAAAATTAAACATATAGAGTAAATCAACTTTCTAAACATAATAGTCCTCCTTAAAAAGATTAAATTGAAAATAATTATGCCTTTGGTACATGAAAAAACACCCTACCACGACTCATTTTTACATGCTTCCCGCCTTCGCGGGGATAAGCTTGCCCCTGCAACGGCAGGGGGCTGGCGAGTACTCAATAAACGACTGGATTTTATTATATTTATACCAAATTAACTGCATTCACATCAAGGAAATTTTTTATATATTTCGGTATGCCGTGCATACCACCTGTGCTTTATTTACTTGCTTTTGCTTTTCTTATGGGCTTTTGCTGGGTGAATCTACTGATATTACGAATTGCCTGTCGCAGCCTCTGTTCATTTTCCACGAGAGCGATGCGCATATAGCCTTCACCGTTTTCGCCAAAGGCCCTGCCTGGAGCGATCGCGACCTCTGCATGCTCCATCAGGTCCATCGCATAGTCCACGGTCCCTTTGTCCTGCATTTGTTCTTGTGGAACTTTTGCCCAGACAAACATTGTGGCCTGTGGCTTTTGTACCTCCCAGCCGATCCTTTTAAGTCCTTCACAGACAACATCCCTGCGTATGCGATACCTTTCATTTTGGATGGCAATATCCTCGTCACAGTGTCGCAGGGCGATAATGCCGGCTATTTGTAAAGCCTGAAAGATGCCGTAATCATAATAACCTTTTATCGTAGCCAGGTAGTTTATCATGTCTTTATTGCCTGCTACAAATCCGATACGAAAACCTGCCATATTATAAGGTTTACTCATCGTGATAATTTCAACGCCGATGTCTTTTGCCCCTTTGACTGAAAGAAAGCTCGGTGCTTTGTAGCCGTCAAAACAAGTTTCTCCATAAGCAAAATCGTGGATTACAGCTATTTTGAATCGCTTTGCCACATCCACCACAGTCTCAAAGAATCCCTGCTCAACGGTCATTGTGGTTGGATTATTCGGGTAGTTTAGGATCAGCAGCTTGGGCTTTGGATACAAACGTTCACAAACCATGGCGATAGTGTCGAGAAATCTCTGGTCATTGCCTAAAGGTACTGATATTACATTTGCACCGGCTAATGCCACTGCGTAATTATGTATTTGAAAGGCTGGGTCAGGCACAATAGTCGTATCACCTGTCTGCAGCATCGCCAGACACAAGTGGCTGAATCCTTCTTTGGAACCGATGCAGGCTAAAACTTCAGTTTTCCAGTCCAGCGATACGTTCCATTTCCTCTCATACTTTTTCGCTATTTCTTTTAGCAGGCCGGTGATGCCTCGTGATGCGCTATACCCGTGGTTGCGCCTGTCTCTGGCGGCTTCGCAGAGCTTATCGATCACAATTTGCGGCGCACCGTCGGAAGGATTACCCATGCCGAGGTCGATAATGTCCGCACCTTGCTGGCGTTTGGCCAGTTTCAACGCGTTTAACTGGCCGAAAAGATATAGCGGCAAACGCTTTATTCTTTGTGCCGGCTCAATCTTAAATTCCGTCATTTGTTATCCTTTAGATTTATCTGGTAACTGGTTAATTGGTTAAATTGTTAATTAACCACTCACCAATACCAGATACTTTACACCAATTAGACAAATTTTCAAGCTAAATATACGGCAATTGGTGTGCTTGGCAAAGCGTACAGCAAAAAAAACAGGTAGGATGGACTTGCTACTCTGCGAAGTAGCTTCGCTACGTAGCACGAGTTAGCCCATGCGGTCTCTTGTCGCAAAATCAAAACGCGATATAATAAGCGACGAAAATTAAACCGGCTGCACTCGGACGACTTGTACGCGGCGCCGGTGAGCAAGTAGGTTAGATATACTAATAAACATGACGGGACGCAATGTTGAAATAAAGGCAAGAGTGAGTAATCCGGGCCATACCGAGTCGATTGCTGCAAAGATAGCAGACTCAGGTCCTGTTAGCATTGAGCAGAAAGATATTTTCTTCAACTGCTCGAAAGGCCGCCTGAAACTTCGCAAGGTTTCAGGAAACAGAACATAATATTCTATAGTTCTGTACTATACTGAATAAAGATCAAATTGGTTCTTAATAGGGTCAAACCCTAGTCTTTCACGAGCCATGAACGATAATAATAATTCTCACGCGGCAAATGTCAAACTGATAATGCTAATAACACGGCATGAACTCTTTAGTCCTCCATCAGCTTTTTCAACAGTTCCGCTGTCCCTAGTTTACCAAAACAAGCGGAATTTGGTAAACATTCCTAATAAATTCATGACATGCATCTAACTTATGGGTGGTTGTTAAAATACTCTTGCCCATATATGTTATGTCAGTTATTTTATATACCTGTATTAGAGAGATTATGATGGTTTTCGCCAGGAAGGAAGCCATTACTCTTTGACTGGGAGATATCATAATGAGAAGCATTATGTAGATAATTCATGCTTCACCTCCTAAGCTTTTTATGTTTAATCTTGCTTGTTGAAATGGTATGTAATTATGTTTTTGTCATCTTTAATTGAACGATATGGAGCTAGTCCCTTTGTCATTGATTGTCATGATATTGAAGTTCATGAACAAGGCTGGCAACATTCTTTAATCTTTAAAGGCCCAGGTTCACTGGAAAGTGATTCATCTGGCAAAATAAGCTACAAACTTCATAACCAAATACCTTTTGGCAGTGATAAGATACCGATACTTATAATACTCCCCAAAAACTGGGCGCATAATTAAGGTGGATTTGTCGCCTGAGACGATAAAAGTTTCAGGAGACAGATTCATGAAAAACA
>Ga0315533_1003532_pt1 | contig 10229 bp, 11 predicted proteins | sample SalMarSW160130MG_FD_203081 | JGI IMG/M metagenome (GOLD analysis project Ga0315533, IMG submission 203081) | Salt marsh sediment microbial communities from the Plum Island Ecosystem LTER, Massachusetts, United States - Salt Marsh Sediment SW1601-30 ...
ACGAAGCGGGAATCGAGAAAAAAGGAGATTTTACCGTTTTCCGTATCGTGGCTAATTCCTTTTTGCCCCACCAGGTACGAAGCACCGTAGGTCTTTTAATCAGGCTGGGCCTGGGTAAGATAGGTATTGAAGGTTTTCGTGATATAATGGAGGCAAGGATTTTGGGTTTAGCCGGTCCCTTGTCCCCTGCGTGTGGCTTATGCCTTAAGAGGGTCAATTATCCTGAGCCTTTAGGAAGCTAGAGATGAAAACTTATAGTCCTAAAGCTAAAGATATCGAGCGGGAGTGGTGGGTTATTGATGCCACGGATAAAACTCTGGGAAGAATAGCGACACAGATAGCTAAGTTGCTTATGGGCAAGCATAAGCCGATTTATGCTCCTCATATTGATACCGGTGACTATGTTGTGGTAATTAATGCTGCCAAAGTAAAGGTGACTGGGGAAAAAGCCGAACAGAAGGTTTATTATAGACACTCTGGATATCCCGGCGGCTTAAAGAGCCCCAGCTTTAAGGAAGTATTTAGTAAAGACCCTGCCCGTGTGATTGAACTTGCGATTAAAGGGATGTTGCCTCATAATCGTTTAGGTAGAGCTATGTTTAAGAAACTGAAAGTTTATCCTGGAAATGAGCATCCTCACCAGGCTCAGACTTCCTTCCGTCACCCTGAGCGAAGCGAAGGGCGCAAAATGACCGAGAACAGAGAAAACGAAATATTATCAAAGGAAAGGTGATGACTTATGAGCGAGGAAAGTTACGTTTGGGGAACGGGTAAACGCAAGTGTGCCATAGCCCAAGCCAGGCTTTTCTCTGGCAAGGGAGAGATAATTGTCAATGATAAGCCCTATCAAGAAGCTTTCCCTCGCGTCGAGCATCGCCGTATGATTGAACATCCTTTGCAGGCTACCAATACTATGGGCAAATTTTGTGTCATGGTGAAAGTGAATGGTGGTGGCCTCAGTGGTCAGGCTGGAGCTATTCGCCATGGGATTGCTCGAGCTCTTGTTAAAGAAAACGAGCTATTTAAGCCCATGTTACGTAAAGAAGGCTTGCTTACTCGGGACGCTAGAATCAAAGAACGTAAGAAATACGGACTCAAGCGAGCTCGTAAAGCCCCACAATATACCAAGCGCTAACCGTGCTCCGACTTATCAATTGGCAGCGTGTGGCTGTTTTTGGGATTTTCTTTAAACCAGACTTTGACAGTTTCGTAGCTAAAGAAGGATAAGTCCGTCAAGCATTGATGATTGTTTAATAACATCCGTTTGTCATTCTGAGCGAAGCGAAGAATCTAACCCCACTCATGGTAAACTCCACGAAGAATCTCTCAGATTCTTCGGCGTCCAAATGAATTTGGATTCCTCAAGATGACATTACTAGACGCTCTCAGGCATCGTGCTATTGCTCCAGACAAGAGGAACAACTATAATATGAACCTGCTGGGGATTAGTCTAGCGGTAGGACGACTGACTCTGGATCAGTTAGGCCAGGTTCGAATCCTGGATCCCCAGCCAATTAAGGTAATAAGATTACCCCAATTTTGGTGCAGCATAGGTATACATAAGAGCATGATTAGGAATATACCTTTTCATCCAATGTAGACCATCAAGGTGGACATATATTGGCGAAGGACTGGGTCGGCAAGTTACGCGTTTATCTATCTTCGGGAAATAGCTATCACGCATTCTGTTGGATTAGTCTGTGGAAAGATGGCTCACTCTTGTTTGGCTTCCTCCCAAATATCTCTCTCACTGAATATGGTTCTGCGGTAGAACGCTCTGGTCGTTTCACGGGGCACACTAAGACTCTTCGTGCGGGTAACATCGATATTCAAGATGCAAAGTCACCACATATTTCATTCCACCCACCGACAAGAATTAAGCACAGAGGTGGCATCGCACAGATGCGCAGTGGTGCATCTTATGTAGATAGATGGCAGATAGACTGGTTTCCAGTGAAGTCAGCCATGCATCTGTTATCTGCTAAAACCGGTTACATCGCCAGTCTTCAAAAAGTCCCTCAATTAAAGCAACCATATGAGATAGTAAATGTACCCGCAAATGTACAATATTTAGAGATGAAGCTGCTTGTTTATCCAAGGAAACCGATTATGTTACACGACCCGAGGTCGTTAACCAAGCTTATCGGTGGGTGTCCTTATTACATAGTGTGCTGCTATTTCTATCAATGCGAGCCATGCGTGCCCGAAATATATGTGGCTGCTGAGACTTAACTAGCAGTTCGCATAATCTAGGAATAAACTGCTTTTTCTCGAATGAAAGTTCGGGAGCTGTCCAGAGTGCCCAGCTCTTGGTAATATCATTACCCTAACTTAGATACGGATATTTATTTCTTCCGCACTCTCTAATCGCCTTTCAGTTTCAGACTCTGGTAATTGAATTACCTTAGTTCATAATCCCATTTCTTCGATTTTGATTTTTCATAACAAAGGGTACCTTATTTGATGGACTCTTTTATTGATTCATACCACCTCTTTCCATCCACTGATTTTTAGAAGTTCTCTACCAGCAGTTTCTAACTAGGGAGGGTCATAATAAAAAAGCCCGTATAACATGGAACACAATTACTAGGAAAAAACTAATGACCATGCTCAAATGCACAAGTCTTAGTTTGGCCATTCGTGTGGCAAGTATCTGGTTTTTTTGCATGATGCCGGTCACTACGAGAACTAGTAAGCATACATACGCTGCGATTCCGGTGCCAATCTCCGGAGGAAAAACTCTGCGAATTTGCGATCCAATGTGTAGCGAGACCAGCATAAAGGCAACTATAAAGCCAATCTCATGCACTTTCATTAGCTTCTGGTAGATTTTGGGCTTTCTTTTTTTCAGAATTACAAATATAGGAACATAGATGATGATAAGACCCATTGACAACCACCCTAACCAATGATTCAACCAATAGGGACCCAATTTGTAACCTAACGGTATTAAGCCTAGATAGCTCAAAACAGCAAGCACTAACCCGACTGCTACAGCGGCAAATGACAGCCATATTGATAGATATCTGTTTCTAGGTAGGGTTCGGGGTTGTGATGCCTGCTTCATTTTTCTTCGCCCCCCTTTGTTTTAAAACGATTGATTATATTATATATCAAAACTAAACACTGTCTGTGATAAAAGTCTCCTATATTCCAATACCACCACAACTAAGATATTCGACTTACCCGACCAGGGTATATCGAGACTAAGGCAGGAAGTTCTAGCTATTGTGTAACTTGCTCTGAGAGGAAACTCTGTAAATTAGGTATCGCGTGTCTCTTATCAAACAGAAGTTCAGAAACTGTCCTCAAGGCCCCCGCGGTTCGAACTCTGTATTGTCCTCTCGCACCTCTGCTGGTATAATGTCTATGGCTGGCGTGGTGAGGATTTCATAAGCATTGCACGCAATCTTGGGACTAAGTCGGGTGTAAAAGGTTCGATATGTGTCCCGAGCGTCCAGTCAGTGTGGCGCATTCGTCTAGAGGCCTAGGACACCTCCCTCTCAAGGAGGAGATCACCGGTTCGAATCCGGTATGCGCTACCAATTCTGTTGATATGTAGGACTTCCTTTGAGGGAGTTCTATCTTTATCTAGGGGTACTGACAAGAGGAGTACCAGAACACATGCACTCTGATAATGGATCTGAATTCACTTTGATATCGATTTGAGTATAATGCAGGATTAAGGAGAATACCATGCCGCTAGGAAAAAATATGTTCGAACATAAATATACTGATGTCAATAACATACGCCTCCACTATGTAACGGAGGGCAAGGGGAAATTGATAATGTTCCTCCACGGTTTTCCTGAGTTCTGGTACGAGTGGAAGAATCAGCTTGCTGAATTCGGACGAGATTACCAGGCTGTAGCTCCAGACATGCGTGGCTACAACTTATCATCGAAACCTGTCGAAGTCGAGCAATATCGAATTAAATATCTGATTGAAGACGTGCGTGCTCTTGCTGAGCACCTTGGGTATAAGAAGTTCATCCTCGTGGCTCATGATTGGGGTGGTGGGGTGGCTTGGCCATTCGCAATACGTCATCCTGAATATCTGGAGAAGCTCATAATAATAAACGCTGTACATCCTGTTACCTTTATGCGCGAGCTCCGTGATAATCCGGAGCAGCAGAAAGCCAGTCAGTATATTCTGGTGTATCGGACTCCTGAGGCTGAGGGCATACTGACAAAAAACAACTATGCAATACTAGTCAGTAACCTTCTAAATGACGGTATAAAACAGGGCTATTTCACAGAAGAAGACAGGAAAGCATATATTGAAGCCTGGTCGCAGCCTGGAGCGCTCACCGGTGGCTTAAACTATTATCGAGCCGCCCATCTCGGCTCCTTTACAGGTGAAAGCGACGATAGCTTGTCCGCAGACCCTTCCTTGTTTGCGGTCGCGATGCCGACGCTAGTTATCTGGGGGGAGAAAGACAAGTGGCTGCTTACAGGAAATCTGGAAGGTCTGGAAAAGTACGTACCAAACCTGACCATCAAGCGCATTCCCGATGGCTCGCACTGGGTCATTCATGAAAAGCCGGGGCTGGTTAATTCCTATATCAGAGAATTCATCGAAGGCTGAATTTCTATGTCGTCTTAGTGGGCGTGTGCTGGAAATCGAACCCGCGTTGGCAATGTAGCGGCGCTTTTTTATGCTTATTTTCTGGTTTTAAGGAGGATATCACCGGTTCGAATCCGGTATGCGCTACCAGATACCTCTTTGAACCGATATGCTATTCTGTGAATTCGACCACTACCTCTTTGACGTCCCATAGGGGCTCTATTTTCTCCAGTATTTCGTCCTTTATGTTGTGAGCAAACTGGTGATCTCGAGGCAAATCAACAAGCACCCGGACAGTTCCGTCCTTTACCTTAATATCTTGTACCAGGTTTGTGCGCACCACGCTTAAGCCGGTCAGAGGGTTTATAACTTTCCTGAGGCGCTGACGTACTACCTCCACCGTGGTCGGCTTCTTTTCTTTGACCAGGCCGTGGCGCTCTTCATAGTTTTGTATGGCTGAGCGTAAGCCTTCTACAGCGAGCACCGAACAATGGGCCTTAATTTTGGGAAGACCTCCCAGGGCTTCTGAAGCTTCTTTCCAGGTAATGTTCTTTGCTTCATCCAATGTCTTTCCCTTGGCTAGCTCCGTAATTATGGAGCCGGTAGCGATGTTGGAAGCACAGCCGTAAGACTCAAACTTGACATCTGCGATAGTATTCGCCTTGGGGTCAACCTTTATGTAGACAGACACCATGTCCCCACAGGCTGGGCTGCCTTCGGTTGCCTTGCCATCGGGATTCTCAATCCTACCCACGTTGCGTGGGTGTCGAAAGTGTTCCAGTACTATGTCGGTATATGGAAATTTCATCTCTAAGCTTCCTCCTTTTCCTCGTTTTTTCCCAAGGGACTGATGCTTCTCAGTTCTTCCACTATCTCAGCTAATACCTGGACCACAGCGTCCATCTCTTCCATGGTGTTATAACGCCCCAGGGTGAAGCGTATTGACCCGTGTGCCCTTTCGTGGTCGCCGCCTATCCCAGAGATAACGTGGCTGGCCTCCAGAGAGCGGCTGAAACAGGCGGAGCCGGTGCTCACGGCAAAACCGTGCATATCAAGATGCAGGGTCATGGACTCGCCCTCCACAAAGTGGAAGGTAATATTGGCATTATGTGGGAGCCTCTTCCGGCGAGGGCCATTCAGGGTGCTGTGTGGTATCTCGGCAAGCATGCGGTCAATAAGGCGGTCGCGCATTTCTTGCAGGCGTTTTGTTTCTTTGGGGGTGACCAGTTCCACCGCTTTGGCAAATCCTACCGCCCCAGGTATGTTTTCCAGCCCCGCACGGAGATTGAATTCCTGAAATCCGCCGTCCACCCACTTGGCTATTTGTGTTCCTTGGCGGATGCACAGACCTCCGGTGCCCTTGGGGCCGTGGATGGTGTGTGCCGATACAGTGACCAGGTCCACAGCTATCTTCTTCATGTCCAGGGGGACTCGCGTAAAGGTATGAGTAGCATCAGTGTGGAAAAGCACCTCTTTTTCACGGCAGATACGACCGACAGTTTCGATATCCTGGATGGTACCTATTTCCTGGTTGGCATGCTGGATGGAAACCAGAATGGTCTCATTGGTTATGGAATCTCTGAGCCGGTCAATGTCCACAAAGCCCTCCCCATCCACATCCAGATAGGTCACCTGAAAGCCCTGTTTTTCCAGCGCTTGTGCGCTGTGAAGCACAGGAAAATCCTCGATTTTTGACACAATTATGTGTTTGCCTTTCTTCTTACTGAGTGCCAGTGCCACTCCTTTGAGGGCAATGTTAGAGGACTCGGTACTTCCCGAAGTGAAAATAAACTCTTCGGGGGTAGTACCTAAAGCATTGGCCAGAGCCTCTCTGGCTTCGCCTAACGTCTCTCGAGCTTCTATTCCCTGAGAATAGCCAAACTCTGAGGTGGCAACCGCATATGTATCAAAGAAATACGGTCTCATCGCCTCCAGCACCCGCTCATCCAAACGAGTAGCCGATGCGTTGTCCAGGTAAATAAGTTTGCCTACCATTTTCTCCCCCGTCATATAAACAGTGTTATTGTTGAATCCTTAGCCTCATCTATGTAGGTACCAACTGCACAGTAATCCGATATCAAATCATCACGGAGGTCTTCTTTCTTTATGCCCATTATCTGCATTGTCATGTCGCAGGCGAGTATCTTCCCTCCAAGCTCGTGGAAGTCCTGTAGCAACCTCTCCAGAGACGCCGCCCCGGCTTTCTTCATCCTCCGCTTGACCATCCATTTACCAAGGCCCAGCATGTTCATTTTGGATAGGGGCCCTTTTCCCAGTTCCCCTTTCTTGAGACGCTGGAGACCCCAGAAGGTAAAGAAAAGTGATGCTTCCATCCCCATGGCGAGGGCCCCGTTAGCTACAATAAGGGCGCTATACACCTTATCCATATCTCCGCTATGAACTATTATAGTAACTTTGCCAGCCATAGTCTCTTCCTCCTCCTACTTGCGTATTCTTATTTTCCACATCCCACCTTCCTCCTGTACATCGATGAGCTCCAGTCCCAAAGCCTTTACCGCCATCGGTATCTCCTTTTTGGAAGCAGGATGCGTTCCAATAACTTCCACAATATCGCCCTCTTTTGCTTTCCTCAAAGCCTTGCGAGTCTCAACTAAAGGAACAGGGCAAGTTTCACCTCTGCAATCCACCTTTATTTCAGCCATTTCGCATCACCTCCATACAAATCTGCAGGTACCGCTGTAGCCATGAAGAGCTGTGAGGAATTGTTCCAACCTCGTCGTCTTACTCAGTCCCTCCACCTCCTTTCCTGCCGCGCACCGGGATTCCTTCGAGCTAATCTACTCTATAAGCTTGAACATTCTCCTGGGCGCTCCGCAGACGGGACATTTTTCAGGGGCTCCCACCTCAACCGTGTTGCCGCAATATTGGCAAACGTAGATTTGTTTCTCCCCAATAGTCTCACCCTTTTCAATCTTGCTCAGGGCAACGGTAAACAAGCCATGATGAATCCGCTCGACTTTATTTGCCAGGTCAAAGCTATCTTTGGCTTTGTCTTCACCCTCGGCCTCAGCCTGCTTTATGAATTCAGGGTACATTTCAGTGAATTCATAATTCTCGCCACCCTTTGCAGTTAGCAGATTTTCTCTGGTTGATTTTATTCCCTGCATAACCTTCAGATGATTTCTGGCATGCACTGTCTCGGCATCGGCTGCGGCACGAAACAACCGTGCTATCTGTTTGTATCCTTCCTGTCCAGCCTTTTCAGCGAAGAATAAATATTTACGATTGGCCTGGCTTTCTCCAGCAAAAGCAGTCTGCAAATTATCTTTGGTATTACTCATAGCACGCTCCCTTCCGCTCTGTTTAAGTTGATTGTAAATCGTGAAATAGCTTTATGTATGTGACTTATGTCTCACAGGAATGCTGAGAAAAGTACTCTAATTATCTTGAAAAGTCAACTTTATAGTCTTGCTTGACCAGCTTGCTCAAGTAGGCACTCTCAGTCAATTCGCTTTAGCCTTGTTACCCGTTTCTTCTATGTGCTAAACTTTGCCACAATTAAATGAGAAAACGCGTCTTCTCTGGCTTCCGCCCCACAGGCAGACAACATATTGGTAACTACCTGGGAGCGGTACAGAATTTCATCACCCTTCAGGATGAATATGACTGCGTCTATTGCGTGGTGGATATTCATGCTCTCACCACTCTGGAAAGCACAGAATCCATTCGGGAAGATATTTATGAAATGGTACTTGACTGGCTGGCGGCTGGCATTGACCCGCAGAAGAGCATCATCTTCGTTCAGTCTCATGTTCCTCAAGTAGAGGAGCTCCATACTTTGTTCAGTATGGTGACTCCTTTAAGCTGGTTATTGCGCGTTCCGACATTTAAGGAGAAGGTTAAGATGCAGCCACATAACGTCAATTATGGGCTGGTGGGTTATCCTGTTCTCATGACCGCCGATATTGCCCTTTATAAGGGAGAGGTTGTTCCTGTGGGCGAGGACCAGCTTCCTCATCTTGAATTGGCTCGGGAGATAGTGCGCCGGTTTAACTCCCTTTTCGGGTTTGTATTTCCTGAGCCACAGGCGAAGCTTACTAACTTTCCTTCAGTTTTAGGCCTGGATGGGGTGCAGAAGATGAGCAAAAGCTATAATAACCATATTGAAATATCTGCTCCCCCCCAAGAAATCTCGGAGCGAGTGATGGTTGCCTTTACAGACCCGGCACGGAAGTACCGCTCTGACCCGGGGCATCCTGAAGTGTGTAATGTTTTCCGCCTCCATAATTTTTTCACCCCGGCCCGAGTAGAGGAAATTGCTTCGGAGTGTCGTGGCGCTCGCATCGGCTGTGTGGACTGTAAAAAGATACTGGCTGAGAGCATCAGCGTGAATCTGGAGCCTTTCCGGGAAAGGCGGGCTGCTTTAGCCTCCAGGTCTGGTTATGTTGCTCAAGTTCTTGCCGATGGAGCTAATCGAGCTGAAGTTATAGCCGAAGAGACTATCAGAGAAGTCAAAGAAAAAATGAAGCTCCTTCAGCGTGCCGATTTGGAGCGACTTGGGTAACACCTTATCATTCCTTATCAATCCTCTTTGAGTTCGCATGTCCGACAGGCAGGTATATGAAGAAAATATACTATGGCTGGTGGGTAGTAGGTGGAGCATTTCTTCTACTGTTTTGCGCACTAGGAACACAGTTTTATGCCTTTCCTGTGTTCTTTGACGTAATGGTGAGAGAGATGGGATGGGCGCGGACACAGGCAGCCTTTGCGCTGACATTAGGGACTTTTGTCATTGGTGCAATGGGTTTACTTGTTGGGTGGTTGATTCAAAAGGTTGGCTTGCGACCAGTAATGGTGTGTGGGACTCTCATAGCTGGACTCGGCTTCCTACTGCTCACAACTGTTACTGAGCCCTGGCAATTCTATCTCTATTATGGCCTCGTCCTGTCAGTAGGTATAGCGGGCATATCTACAGTTCCTACTATGACGGCTGTTGAGACTTGGTTTGACCGCGGCAAAAGCACAGCTTTAGGTATAGCTACAACCGGGATGGGAATGGGTGGAGTAGTTATGGCTCCGCTTGCTGGATGGCTCATCTCCCGGTACGATTGGCAGACCGCTTTTGTCTCCATGGCTGGAATAGTGATATTGGTGGGCATTCCCATAAGCGCTATTATCATGCGGACACCGAAGGGAGGAAAGGCCGCGTTCGATCAAGTGCAACAAAAAGAAGCGGAGGTAAGAGATGCTACCATCGGGCAGGCACTAAGACAAAAGTCATTCTGGTTAATATCCATAGGCGCAATGCTGTGGCTCTGGGCCTATTTGATAGGGCTGACCCATCAAGTAGCGTTTGCTGTGGACATGGGAATAGATAGAGTAGCAGCCGCTGGGGCCGTGAGTGTGCTTTGTGCCTTCAGCATTCCCGGCCGTCTGGGGTTTGGCAAGCTCGGCGATATCATGGACAAAAGATACGTGATGATGATGGCGGCCAGCCTGCAGGTGATAGCATTCGCCATTCTCCTAAAAACTACCAATTTGACCATGCTGTATATCTATTCTTCTCTCATAGGCTTTGGCATGGGTGGCCTGACGCCAATACTACCGGGGTTCCTCGCTGATTACTTCGGTAGAAATCATTTCGCCGCTATCTACGGAGCTTCGGGAATGGTGAATACGTTGGGTATAATGATAGGTCCAGT
>Ga0315533_1003534_pt1 | contig 10229 bp, 5 predicted proteins | sample SalMarSW160130MG_FD_203081 | JGI IMG/M metagenome (GOLD analysis project Ga0315533, IMG submission 203081) | Salt marsh sediment microbial communities from the Plum Island Ecosystem LTER, Massachusetts, United States - Salt Marsh Sediment SW1601-30 ...
GCCCTTCGGGCTCCCTCCGTTCCAACGGCTTTAACAGATGGCGATAAGTCCACCTTAAAAGCACTGGTTTTTTGTCTTGACAATGGGTAGGGGTATAGAGTGCCTTAGTGTAAGATGCTGGAGAGAAGCGGAAGTCCGGTTGTGGCAGACTGGATGCTTGTTGCTAAGTATTTGAGATTTAATACCTAAGATACTTAGGTATTCTGCTGATTGATGAATCCGTATTTGGTGTAAGAAACCGGAGTGAAGCGGAAATCCGCTTGTTGTGGGCTGAATACTCGATACTCGAATGTCAATCCTGGACACTCGATACTAAATGAATGAGTCACAATACCCAAGATACTTAGGTATTCTTAGCTAGCCCCAAAACAAGCGAGTTCCCTCGGTGTTAGATGGGACACAGGTGGCAATTTTAAATGAACAAAGTTTCTTCTGGCCAGCTTGACAACTGGTTAAGTTCATGCCACCAAGTTGTCTTTGTCCCATCAAATCCTCGCTTTCTGTGTATCAAAGGGTCAACAATTATCGCGGCATCCGTACCACGACCTCAAGCTATACCAACTCGTCATCCATAGGAATATCGCAATGCCCAAAAGCCACGAAACAATATCGGCAGCCAATGGTTCCAACATAGCAGCCGATATACTATCTTCCAGCCGGTTCTTACTATCTGACAGGGCAACTGAATGAACGCATGGCGAAACTTCTTAAACTCCATCTTCAAAACCGACTGCTTCTGACGTTTATGCTTTTCTTTCCACCGCCCATCCTCCGCAAGCAGCAAAGCAAACCAGGCTTTTAATGTCCAGGCCAGAGAAGCCATCACCATATATGCCCAGTTGCTTACCAGATTATCCACAGGCATCCGCATCGCCTTGACAGCGTTCTTGAGCTGCTCGTTTAAGTTCTCCTGGTTACAACGCCCGTTAGGGCCACATTCATTTCCCTATTCAATTTTACTCAGCAGGGGATTCGAGATTTCAAACGCCATCAGCATGACGGATATTCGCTACCGAAAGACGCAAGTGGCTAATTGATCTGGTGAGCAGACTTGGCCATCTGTTTCTGATTACCGGACTACCAGCGACGGAATCTGCGTCAGGATGTAGGCTCGACGGTCGCGCACGAACCGTTTGATTCCGTCCCGTCGGCCGTTACCAAGCCCATCGGCCATCAGGGCGTTGGCAGAATCGTCAAGAAACTGATCGAAGGCCGTCGGTGGATTGGCCGTTCCGTACGAGGTCTGCCATGGGCCGTCCACTAATTCTGCGAACGCCTGGAGATACATCTGTCGATACTTGGGATAGTTCAGAAACTGATTAACCTCCGGAAACTGGCCGACGTTCATGGAGAATAAATTCGTGCTGGTCCCGTCACCTGATCCAAGCGTAAAGTCGATATCCCAGGGCAGCAGGTACCACTTGCCTTCCGTTGTGGCATAGTAGAAGTAGTTGTTCTTTCCCCGCCGGTACCCGTAGCTGTCCCAATCGCCGACAGCGTGGCGAATCGCCAAGACCCGGGCAAAGTGTTCGGGATGGATGACCGACTCAATAGCCTGCTCATACATCGGGCTGCTCGACGGCATGTTCAGCGCAACGGCAAGATCAAAGAGATAATCCCATGTGTCATCCTCGCAATGCGACCTTTTCTCAAATCCCCATCGATAAGTCTCCTTGAGCAACGGGTGTCTGGAGTCAAACTTCAGCCCTTCATCAAGGTTCGTGTACCCTGTGCCGTCGGCTGTGTACTCGAAGTAATCATCGATCTTATGAATGTAGCCATCGGCATCGTCCGGAAACCACTTGTCAATGTAGTCACCGTCGATCTTCTGGACATCCTCATAGTTGCCGTGGTTTCTCCCGTTGATGACCAGGCGCACGAACTCCTGCATCGAGAACTGCAGGCCCATTTGCTTGTAGAACCAGTACGATGCGCGTTCCTGAAGGGGGCCACGGTCGCTGCCTTCGGTATTGTCGAGATTGATTTCCTCACGGCTGCGGAATTTTTGGTCAGGATTGAAATCGATCCGGTAGCCGTAGCGATCGCGTGGATCACGGCCCGAGCCGCTTCGGATGAACGGGCTGCCGCGATAGCGGATTCGGGCATTGTAGAATACCTCGCTGTCATTGAAGACAAATGTGCAATCCATCAGCTCGTTCGAGAGATTGGGACGCGAGCGAAATGTGTTGATTACACCATCGGAAAGCCAGATGCGGTAGGTAGCAAACTGAGTGTTTAACAGCGTGTCGCCAACGCGAACCAAACAGGTTCGGTCAGGCACATCAGCTGCGGGTTCCAAACGAGTTGGGAACCGTGTCGATGCTGAGCCGTCGGAGGCCACGATGTAGAACGCCCGCATCGTCCCGGCGGATGCACCCGGGATCGTGGCTGTGAAGATTCCGTCCCCGTCGATCAGGTCATCGCCCGAACCGTCATCGACCATGGGAGCGCTTGTAAATCCGCTGGTGCCCTCGGATCGATAGTAAAGCGTGACCGATGCCACGCCGTCGTTGTCGGCCACGCGGGCAGTAATGACAATCGGCTCACTACCAGCGGGTAGGACTGGTTCATGTTGCACCTCGAAGATGTCGGGCCCGCTGTTGGACACAAACGCCGTGTTTTGCAGACCTGGTGTGCCCAGGTTCAGTGGCATATTGAGTTCGAACGCATGCGCCGGTCGCGGCGGCTGGATCGGCGCTCGGTCCCGCGTCGTCCGCAAGAGCAGGAATTGGCTTCCTCGCAGCCACCGGACCCAGCCGCGAAACGTCACGGCGCTAGCGGTTACACTGGAAATCGACCGATTGATACGATTGGCCCCGGGGTCACCATGGCCGGTTGCAATCAGATGCAACGACCGGGACCCGGAGTGACGATCATCCGTGGTCACAAACGACCGAGTGTGATTGCCGAGAATTCGCCAGCCCGACTCGCCGCTCTCGAAGCCATTATTGCTTAGGCGGTTCGAGCCGCCAACGATAAGCTCGAGGTCGTCAAGGAGCACCTCGCCACGGTTGAGCAGCATAAGGTCGAAGACCGATATCCTATCATGTGTGTATCTGGAATCATTGCTGTTTATAGTGAACGAGAACTGCTCCCATGCGGTTTTGCCGCTCTCATCACTATCGGCCCAGGCATCAGGCGTGTCGTTATTGCTGCGTGGATCGCGCAACTCTAAGCTGGCTCCCTGGCCGTCGGCCCACGTCGGCCATCTCCCGCCATCGTAATAAGTAACCTCGTCCGCCGTAACCATGTAAGTTTCGAGCCTGCCGGTTCTTGGATTCACCTGCTTGAGCGGATACGACAAGCGGATACGCTCGCTGTGATCATCCAGACGCCCCGAGTACGGCCCGACCAGATTTGACCCGACTACCAGATTGTCGTACACGCCCTCGAGAAGGTTCGGGTCCTTGGCCACTACCAGATACGAGCCCGGCGGCATCTCGGTGCCTTCATCGAATTCGAAGTCAATACCGCCGGTGAAGGCCCACCCGCTCAGCGCAATCCTACTGGTACCCCGGTTGTAAAGCTCGATATACTCATAGCGCTCGTCGCGGGTGGCGTGGTGGTACATGATTTCGTTGATTACGATGTCTCGAATTAATGGCTGGGTATTTGGTGCCTCAAAGGTGGCTGAAGTCAAAAAGTCTAAGTAGTCGGACCCATCCGGGAACCGGCCGAAGGTCAAGTCCGGCTCCATGGTCCCAAAGCGCACCGCGTCCAAGACGCGGACCGGCTCTGGCACCGGGTCGTCCGTGGCTGCCGTCACATAAATAGTCTCGCCTGAGAAGTCTAGCGCAAAGGGCAACCCGTCTGGCGGCATGCCTTCACTGACGGCCCAGAACTCACCCGGCTGCAGAATGATTCCATCTGGAATCTTGTATTTGAGCAGGTCAAGCCGATCGTTGCTCAGATAGACATTGCTCAGATCGACCGTGGTCGGACCCGGGTTATACAACTCGAGCCAGTCGATGCCGGGGGACGCATCGCTATTGGCCAGCAACTCGTTGATTACCACATGGACGCAGGGGTTGTTGCCACCGCCGGGCTCCTCCAGAACCGCCCGGAGGACCGGGCTTGCGATACAGTCCGAACTGCCCGAGATAGAAGAGTTATGGGCCTGGATGGCCAAAACGTTTGTGCCAGGAACCAGTAGATTCATCCGACCGGTCAGGTCCACGTTGACGGCTGGTGGATCTGTAGCCTGACCCCCGCTACTGTCGAATGGTGGCGGATCGCCGAGGATTTCTCCAGAGTCCGCTACGCGCCTGCCATTGAGATACAGTACGAAGCCATCGTCGTAGTGGATCTCAGCCCACAACTGCGAGAATGAGTTGATCTGCTCTACCGTCAGTGTGAAGCGCAGCCGGGCATACACGGAAATATACCTTCCGTTCATGTCGTTCAGCTTAGTTCTGATAAACTGCAGCTCGCTGGGGTCGTTGCTGTATCCGTATCCGCTGGGACCATCGAGCCACGCGGTCGTGCTGGGATCATCGTTGAACTGTTGTTGCGCCCAGGCCGTTGTGGCTTGCTGGTTGAGGCCCGGCGATGGTTCCTGCGTTCCTTTGAAATACCGCCCGGGGTGGCCCACATCCAGGAGTGTCACCAGCGTTGGGTCTTCAGGCTCGACCTGTAGCTCATCCGACCCACCCGGTGTGCCACCTATAAACATGCTAGGCGACCAGGTTGACGCCTCCTCCGGATCGGCGCCCGGCTTCGCGAGAATCAGCGAGTGCCCCGTACCGTCGGGTGAGGCTAGCCAAGGGTTTTCGTTGCTATATCGGAGCGAGATGAGAATCTCCCCGTTGCCGTTGGACAGCTCGATCTGTTCACCGTCGTTGTTGAGCCGACCCGTGAAAGGACCATGCACGCCGCTGATTCCGTACGCTGCCTCCAAGGCAGCTGGATCGCGCGCCACCACCAAGTACTCCTTAGCCCCGATGATCGTTCCAGGCTCGAACTCGTACTGGATGCCGTTCGTGAATGCGTAGGCGGTGAGGTCTTCAAAGACAGCCCGGTTGTTGTACAGTTCAATAAACTCGAGCGTCTCGGCCTCATCGACAGGATGGTACATCACCTCGCTCACCACGATTCCCATGCAGGGTCGCGTGGCCCATAAGGCAATCATGCAGGTTATCGCCAACAAACCCCACCGATGTCGTCTTCGGTTTTTCATAAGTGTCCGATCCTTTCTCCAATGATGATAGTCATACTTCCCAAGCCCACCACATGCAGCATCTTCTCGCATCAAGTGCTGCCGGACTCTCGCCCATATGGGGCAGCGTGAGCGAACACAGGATCGTCGCGCCTCACAGACGTTCCACACAGTGTGGCTCACCAGCTTGTTACCATGCGAACCGGTGCACTTCAATTCCGGTGGTTGGGTTCCACTTCCTTGCCTTCGTGCCAGCATCGCGTATACCGAGGACCCTCCCCTCTATGTTACAACCCCGATTTCTCGAGCCGCTCCCGCGACCAGTATGATCCGGTATTCACCATTTAGACTGCTTAGTAACATTCCCAGAACCTTCTGATAAGTTATTATACCAAATTCACTCGAAAAATTCTGCCGTTTTTTGCCCAAGCTAGCAAGCTTTATGAAGGTCACCTGTTCGAAAGGCCTGAAACATGCGGCTTCATTGTAGGCAGGATCGTAAACTCACGAAGCCCACGACTACCGCCGGTCTCCCTGATTTAGCAGGAACTGCCACCCAACGCAAAATTGGAGGCATGTCCACCAGCAACCGTTGTTCAAGAAGACTCTGCATACCATTACCTAAAATCAGCCACGTCTACGAGTTCAAATCCACCGCATCCAACAATGTAGTTGATGTTTACGTCGGCTCTTAAAGATCGCATGGAAAGATGCTAGTGCTCTGTCAAGCGTGCTTTGAGGGTTGTCATTCCGCACTTGATGCGGAATCCAGAACTATCGATAAGCCTGGATTCCTGCTTTCGCAGGAATGACAAGTCATCGTTTGAGCTTTGACAGAGCACTAGGAGTCTGTCCGAGTAATAGGCCTTGAAATTTGTAAATACTTGTAAATAAAAGACTTAAGTATTTTGAGCCTAAAATCACTAAGTTCTCTAATAACAAAGACTTAAGCGTTTTGAAAGCAAATACTCAGACAGACTCATAGCGAGGCAAAAACAGCATGAGGTGGCCCTGTTGCAACAACGGATTGAACAGACAAAAGCAGGAAAACAGGAAAATGGCCGTGATGCAGCAAAAATTATCGAACTCGCACAACATCTTGCAGAACAATACGTTACGTTTCCGCCGCCCCAAAGACGCCAGATTGTTGATTCGGTGTTTTCGAACTTACAGCTTGAAGACGTAAACCTTTGTGGAGACTATAGGTTACCGTACTCAATCCTGGCAGAAAACAGCCACCGTCCTCTCAACTCGGGGCGACAGGACTTGAACCTGCGACCTCCTGCACCCCATGCAGGCGCGCTAGCCAAACTGCGCCACGCCCCGTTTGTACACAAATATTTTAGTACAAAGCAGATTATAAAACAAATCTTTTTTAACATCAAAAATACTATAAAAAAAATTTTGTCATGAAAGGAGTCAACAATTATACTCCCAGATACGCCTACTCAATGGATATTTATAAAGAAGGTAAAGAAGGTTTTGAACTATTTAGGCGCTTTATATGAGCCACAAACCGCCGCTTGAAGAACATCAAGTAACAGGTACCTTAAATGATTATATCCTGGAGAAGGGTGGTAATTATAACGCTTGGAATATCGGGATATGTCAAGATATGCCGGATATTGTTCCGTTACTTCATAGTGCACATCGCAAATGTTGGGTGCATTACAGGATTTCATCGCTGAACATTGCCCAAAAAGTCCTTGATCAATGTATCAATAAGTTGGGAATGAAAGCTCAAGCTGACTCGTTGTATCATAATAGCGGCCCTTGCGTTATATACGCATATAATAGGATGGATACTAACTTTTGCTAATATTTTCAAGACCTGGGCAAAATCGATACATTGTTAATAGTTATGATAGATTACCGTGCTGAGTAGACCTCGCTCTGCCGAAGTGGCTACGCAAAGGCGAGAGCAGCTACGCAAGGCTATCTCCAATCCGCTTAGGCGGAGGGAAAGCAGGGTACCAGGAGACAAGAATCCGCCAAGGGGGTAAATCCTCCTTCCAGTGATTCCCTCTGAACTTGTTTTTTTCTATAACAAGAAAAGGGGGAATCTTTGCGCACTACGAGCGAAGAACCAATCCACAATTAACCAGTCCACTAATTCACCAATTCTCTAATTCACTAATTCACTCCCTTACAAACTCTCAAGCATCTTTTCTGACTCTTTCACTTTAGGGTCTAAAATCTCTTGCCTGCATAAAATCGCACTTTTTAGCCACTTGCGCGCACTTGCTTTATCACCCATAGCCAGGTAAATCTGTCCAAGCAGGTGTGCTGTATCGCCTTCTGCCCAGCGGTATTTCATAGCAATAGCCTTTTCGTATGCTGATTGACAGTTGGGAAAATACTGTATAAGTATATGCGTATATACTTATAGAGTTTAACAGGAAAACTGGGTTTTGGGGGTAATTGGGTATTCAGTCGCGAATAAACGAGTCTTTAAGACCAGATAGAAGAAACGGTGTTGAAGATTTTGTTTTGGAGGATTTCGATTAGCGTTTTTTTTCATTGTCGATTTTCTGCTCAGCTTCGATTTACACGCCTGTGGCGTATTTGGCGACAATTTGATTTTATTAACGGATAGCTATGCCACAAGTTACGGAGATTACGCGGATGGATTGGGCAAGGACATTCGGCTGAGCTCAGTCGAAGCCCTCACCACAAGTTTGGTCACAAGAGTATATAAGTATATGCGTATATACTTATGTAGTTTTCTAAGAAACATAATTTTTTATTAGGCTTTAGCTCAGATTTTTAAATAGCGTTTCTGACTCTTTCACTTTCGGGTCTAAAATATTTTTCCTGCATAAAATCGCATTTTTTAGCCACTTTCGCGCGCTTGCTTTATCACCCATAGCCAGGTAAATCTGCCCGAGCAAATGCGCTGCATCACCCTCAGCCCAGCGGTATTTCATACCAATGGCCTTTTCGTATGCCGAATGGGCAAACACTTCGGCTTCGCCGTGATTATTTTGTGCCAAATTTGCTCTTGATAGGATTATCTCCGCCCCCGGCTCATAAAACCTAAATCCCGTCCGCTCGCAAATCCTCAAAACCTGCCTTGCAGCATCAATAGCATCTTTGTGTTTTTCCGTATCTAAGTGCAATCTGCCGTACTCAAGCAGGGCCTCAATTTCAAGAAGAGGCATACCAACCTTGTGAGCAATCTCAAGGGCTTTTTGAAGATGTCCTTCCGCCTCTTTATAATTTCTCTTTATTCTCTCAATAGCTCCTAAACAGCGGTGACATCTTGAGATGTCATCCGGCCAATTATTCCTTTCGCAAATCTCAAGGTTTTGTTTTGTCAGTTCATAGGCTTCACCAATTCTCTCCATTGATATAATAAAATCCGTATGAAAAACTTCAGTTATACTGTAATCCTGATATCCACTAATCTTTTGCTCAATCTCATCCGCCTCTTTGAAATTTCTTTCCACCTCTTCCATTCTGCCCAACAGATAATATATCCAGCCAAGATATCCTTTTGACCATACGATATATTGCTCATTTTTTACCTTCTCTGACAAATCAAGTGCCTTTCTGGCACTTTCAAGTCCGGATTCAAGCTCACCGGTTCCAAATTGAAGGTCAGCTAAGTTTCGATAACCCGCAGAGGCATCTCCCCAATTTTTTATCTCAATAGCAATTTTAATTGCAGTCAGAGATGGTTCTTGAGCCTCTTTTGGCCTGCCTGTACAAAGAAGTGCCACCCCTGCCTCATTGATAAGCCAGCCTTGACCGCTCTTTTTACTTACAAGCGGCATCTGTGAAAAGTCGCCTTCGGGAAAGAAGTTTCTTACAAGAGATAAGTCAGTTTCTTCTGCACCAAGTTTCTGTGTAATTTTATATCCGGATGGCTGTCCTCCAATTTTCTCCCGATAAATATTATCATATACCTCATCATGAAGCCCTGCGGCGCAGCCGTGATAGATCTGCTCAAATAATGGCTGCATCTGCTCCAAAGTTTCAGGAAGCTTCGGTGCATATTCGCCTATGTACTGATAGATGCGTTTATGGCATAATTTCTTATCCTCTTTATCGAATATGGATTCAAAGTAGTTCTTTATCAATGGATGCGTAGCGTAATTATTTTCTTGGTCCCTGGAGATAAGCCGCCTATCAATTAAGTTATCTACCATTCGTTTAAATGCAAAGGCCGGCATTTCTATCAATGCCTGATCCATCTTTGTCTCCATCTTGGCTCGAAATACCCCCTTGAAATCTTTTTCACTGACCGCTCTTCTAAATAGGGAGAATATCTTCATAAATGCCCGCTGCTCTTCGGTGAGCTGTTTAGCATACCATAGAAGGATTCGGTGGGCCTTGCCGCCGGCTTCTTTATCCGAATAAAATGGAGGTATTTCTTTTGCCTTTTTTATGTCACCTCCGAAGTCTTTGACAAGATATTTCGATAAAAGCGTCAGGCTCAAGGCATGTCCATCATATTCTTCTATAACCGAGTCTATTTCCTCCTGATTTCCCTTAACTCCTACCTTTCTGAACAAGGCTCTGGCATCTTCAATGCTTAAGCGCTCTATGTCTTTCTTTCGATAAACATTCCCCTCATAATTTTTAATATCTGTGAGTGGATACCGCGTGGTTATCAGGCACAAACCATTACCTTTTGTATCCGACAAATATTTTAGCATTTCAGAGCATTCCCGGTGCTCCATGCAGCCGAACTGCTCGCCGCTTGTCCGGCCCTTCTGCATCTCCTCGAGGCCATCCAGAATGATTAGGTAGGCTCCTTGGCCGATATACTCTTTTATCCTATCTGTCTTTTCCCAGGTGCTTTTTATAGTATCCGGCTCAATCTGGCCGCCACTGACATATCGCAGAAGGGCGTTTAAGAATTGTTCCAGATAAGCATTACGATAGAATCCCCACCAGAAGATACCATCCGGCTTGATGTTATTAGATTCCAGGTTATCGTACCACTTGCGCACGAGAGCTGATTTTCCAACGCCGCCCCAACCAATCAGTGCTCCAATCCGCACCTCCTCACTATTATACCAACTCGTGATAGTATCAAGATACTCCTCTCGGCCAACAAAATTTGACT
>Ga0315533_1003537_pt1 | contig 10225 bp, 13 predicted proteins | sample SalMarSW160130MG_FD_203081 | JGI IMG/M metagenome (GOLD analysis project Ga0315533, IMG submission 203081) | Salt marsh sediment microbial communities from the Plum Island Ecosystem LTER, Massachusetts, United States - Salt Marsh Sediment SW1601-30 ...
TTCCTCCTTGATTGTTTCGGAATTGCCCTCTGTCTTATGATTCTTTCTCAAAGATTCATTTCAGGTATATAGTTTTAACGCTTAAGCTTTGCTGATGCCGTCACCGTGATAGTGGTACGATTCCATCATTCCATGGTGTAGATCAATTCGGGTTGCTTAGTATGCACCTTGTTCTAGGTCAAATCTAAATGATGAATTCGATCACCGTCTCCTCGCATCATCATCTCTCTTATCTGTGTCTATATCATTTTTGAAGGGCCAAGAGCCCCTCCTCCATGATGGCAAGGCCTCTCTCCAGGTCTTCATCAGTAATGACTAAAGGCATCAACGTGCGAATGACATTCCCGAAGTTTCCGCAGGATAGGAGAATCAATCCCTTTTCAAAGCAAAACTTCACCAAGGCCTTGGCTTCCTCTGCCGCAGGCTCCTTGGTTTCCCGGTCCTTGACTAGCTCCAGGGCAAGCATGGCCCCCATACCGCGGACATCACCGATCAGCTCATACTCCTTTTGTAATGTATCAAAGCGTTCTCTCAGCTTTTTACCTAAAGCCTCAGCCCTTTGGAGAAGGTTTTCCTCTTCGATTATATCCAATACCGCAAGCGCTGCACGACAGGCTACCGGATTCCCACCATAAGTACCACCCACGCCCGATGGGTGGACTGCATCCATCACCTCCTTTCTTCCAATTACCGCGCTTAAAGGCATTCCTGCTGCAAGACTTTTAGCGACAGTTACAAGATCCGGCTCCACTTTCCAGTGATTAACGGCAAACATTTTGCCGGTTCGCCCCATGCCAGACTGGATTTCATCATCGATAAAGACAATTCCGTTATCATGGCATATCTTTATCAGCTTGGGGAAATACTCAGGGGGTGGTGTCACAAAGCCTCCCTCTCCCTGGACAGGCTCAGCTGCGATCGACCTCAGGCAGAGGTCAAACTCTTAGTAAACCGTGATGGATTACCTCTCTCCCCTATGGTCTTTGATGGGAATCTCAAGGACTTTGCTACCCTTCCCCGAATCGTGGATCAGATGCGAGGCACCTTTAACGTAAAGCGGTGTATCTTTCTAGGGAACAAGGGCATGGTCACCTCCAAGAACCTCAAGAAGCTCAGCTGCGCTGGCTATGAGTATATTGTAAGCATCAAGCTCAGGCGATCAAAGGAGGCCGAGCAATTGCTGGGGTTTGTTCCCGAACGAGATCACTTTACCAAGCTCAAGGACAACCTCTTGGTCTATGAGCTGCCTTTATCAGGAGGGCAGCGCTGCATCGCCTGCTACAATCCCATCAGGGCTCAAGAGAGCAGGGAACATCGGGAAGAGCACTGACAAGATGCGAGGAGTTTCTCTCCCAGTTCCATCTTCCTCCCAAAAAGGGTAAGACCAAGGCCCCAGTGAAGGTACAGCTCAGGATCGATCGGATCTTGAGACAGAAGCGCATGGGCTCCTTCTTCCACTACGTATTCGACTTTCATAGCAGGCTCTGGTATCAACGCAAGAAAGAAGAGATAGCGAAAGAAGCCGACCTCGATGGCCTGTTCCTCGTAAAGACCAATAGCACGGAGCTCTCCCCCAAGCCCCTCGCCCTGGGATATAAAACCCTCTGGGAGGTGGAGCATGCCTTCAGGGAAATCAAGGACTTTATCAAGATCCGTCCCCTCTACCACCACAATAGAGAAACGGTGAGAGGGCATATCTTTATCTGCTTTCTGGCATACCTGTTAGAGAAACTCATGGAGAAGAGGCTGAAGGATCATGACACTCTTTATGCACTTCAGAAAGGGCCTCCAGGGCCTCTCTCTTCCATCAAACTACTCATTAGCGAGCTGGCGGTCTGGGAGCCAAAGAAGGTCACCTCTGTTGTCAAAGAGCAAGAACTGATCCTTCAAGCGTTGGGAACTCAAAGGATGACCAGTATAGTCGAATAAAATCCAGGTAATATAAAGGACTTAAAGACTTTGCAGTGAAACCAAAAATTTTTATGTCCTTTTTTCAGCTATTGATAAATGGTCGTGTCAAAGTTGGGTTATATCTATTAAATAGAGTTAGCAGCCCATTTTTGGACTTCATACCTTTCAGGTTTTCTTATTTAGGTAAACTCTTTTCAGTTACTTAACCATGGGGGCTTCATATATTTTCCAGTAGCTAACGAAGGAGGGTAGATCACAATATTTTCTCTGTTTTGGATTTGTATTCCCGGTATAGGAACATAATCTTTACCTGCCCGAATAGCATGGCCTTCTTGGTTAAAAACATATCTTCCTAAAATTCCCTCCCTATCCAGTTTGGACAAAGCTGCCACAATAGCCTTTGGATTCAGGGATCCTGCCTTTTTAATTGAAGCGAGAGCATTGTATATACCATCATAGCCAGAGGCGTGGTCAACATTTGTTGTACCTTTCCATCTTTTGTTAATCTTTTCAGCAAATGCTTTGTGCTTTGGAATATTGTTTGGATCTATGAAAGAAGTAGTCCAAAGAATGTATTCTCCAAGATCTCCAACTTGAGATAAATATTCAGGACGTAATGGGTAGTAAATAGCCATATGACTACATTTCATACCTACCTCATGGAACTGTTTAGTATAAGCGACACCTGAAGAAAGCGCTGTAAATGAGGTAATTAAGATATCTGGACCATTGGCTTTGATCTTCGTCAACTGTGGATAGAAATCAGTGTATCCAAGAGGTACGATTTCAATGCCCAGACTCTCCCATCCTTCCCCTTCGAAAAGGTCGTTTGCTACTTGAGCATTAGAGCGACCCCAGTCGGTATCTTCTACAATGAAAGCAATTCTTTTATTTTTTACTTGAAGAAGTTCATTATTGATCAAATATTGATAAGTATTAAAGGGAGATGCCCCAAGAGACTCACTATTCCAATTTCCCTTCCAATAACTCCAATATCTTTTAGGGTTCTCCTTCACTTTTTTGGCAATCTCACTGCTCACCGGCTCAATACTCATAACTGGGATACCATATTTGGGTGCCAATTCCATCACGGCCATGGTGACAGAGCTGTGAAAAGTATCTCCCAAGAGCATATGAGCCTTCTCTCTTGTAATCAGTTTCTCGCCAACACTGACCCCTACCTCCGGTTTTGATTGACAATCCTCAATGAAGACTTTGATAGGCAGCTTTTTCCCAGCTTCTTTTATGTAAATACCCCCCTTTGTATTCCATTCCTCTACAGCGAGGATCATTCCTTCCTTCAACGCGATCCCTGCCTCAGCAGCAGGTCCTGTAAGAGGAGCGGTAGCCCCTATTCTAATCTCTTTGGGAGCATCCGCAAAAGAGCTAGAGGGACTAATAAAGAAAAAACATGATAATGCTCCAAATAAAACAAAAATGACTGCAAGTTGCTTTCTTTTCATGGCTTTTTCCTCCTTTTTAATTATATGTTTTAGACCTTCTAAGCTCATTTTTTGCTACATAAGCATAGTCAATCTTTTTGTGAAATAAGCAGCTTCCCCCAATGAAGTTGCCTTGCTTGTTCAAGGATATCAACGCATTCTGTTAAATCCAACCGGGCAAGAGTCTCCTTGGTGGGCCAACTAGTAGTTGGATCCCATCCACGCAGTGTATAGTATTCATCGAGCATTTTGTCCCAATCTTCTTTCTTCAACAATTCACCTTTCAGGGGACCGGATTTGATTGGCTCTTCCATAAGCCTTTTGGGGGGATAATCGTCACGTCTTGTAAAACCAACATGAAAAACATTGAACATCTTTTCCACATTATGGATTCGTTCCCCTGCTTTCATCAATTCCTTCTCTGATATTTCTGTTCCCGTAGCCAGCGAATAGAATTCTGACAGCTCCTTGGGGTTCACTCCTTCAGGTGCTGCCCAGTTGCCGATAATAAAGCAAAGACCAAGAGAATCCCAAAGAGCACATACTGAGTCATAGTAACTAACTATACTCGCTTTACCACTATAGGTAGTTGGATCCCCTGCCGTTTGAACTCCAAAGGTATCTTGGCTGTCTTTGGATGACCATTGCCGATATTCAGTGTAGGGAGCGCCCCTTGTGTGTGTAGCACCGCGCTGTGATAGGACTATACCCAGTGCCCAGCCTTTAGTGGATCGTATTCCTTCGACAAGGTCTTGCCCCTTGATTTGAAAGGAGTACTTCTCTGATCCTTTTCCCAAAACCTGTGAAGCCTTAAGACTCCCCTCTGCAAGAAGATTACCGATCCCATCTCGATAAGCGATCTTCTTGATTAACTCGATTGCTACACCAGCGTCTCCCCAGTTGAGTTCCAATCCATCAGTGTTTTCCTTTGAAAGTAAATTATTCTGAAAACAATCAACGGCCCAAGCAATGGCAGAACTCGTATTGTCTAAATCCAATCCCAACTCCCCACAAATCTGTTGAGCTTTTAGACTAGCTGCGGGATCGTCGATTCCTAATCGTGATCCAAAATCAAACATTGCATTGCCTTCTATCTTAAGGCAATGAGTACCAGCGTAAGGTCCATGATTTATAAAATAACTATGGCCACAAGGTGTTGGGCATGCCGTGCAGCCATATGTATCTACCAGATAATTATCATGGAATACTTCCGGTTCTATCTTTGCGAAAATCTCTTCAGGACAGTAATCATCTTCAAAGTTCTTATAGGGCATTCCTGAGAGTTTATTATGAAGAGGGCCCACCGCTAGTGTTCCTAGATCCTTTCTTATTTGCACAGAGGGGAGACTAAGAAGTCGTTTGGTAACTGACTCTACCAAGGACATGAAAGCAGAAGGATTATTTAATTCGATTTCCCCAGTTCCTCGCACTGCAATGGCTTTAAGATTTTTTGACCCCATAATGGAACCCAAGCCACATCGGCCCACCGCTCTAGATCCACTGACAATAATAAAGGCTAATCTTACTATATTTTCTCCTGCAGGACCAATGCATGCTATTTGTACATCACCACAGCCAACATCTTCTTTTATTAATTTCTCTGTTTCTTTAGTGGTTTTTCCCCATAGATCCTCAGCCGGTCTCAGGGAGACTTTTTCGTCCTCAATATAGAGATATACCGGCGATTTTGCTTTTCCCTGGATAACTACATTGTCATAGCCAGCAAATTTTAATTCTGACGCAAACCACCCACCGGCATTTCCTGAACCGATTCCTGATGTGAGAGCATTCTTTGAATCAACGTTCAATCGGGAGGCACCAGGCACTAGTGTTCCCGTAAGAGTGCCTGCACCAAAAGCGAGCATATTTGCCGGTTCAAAAGGAGTAACCCAAGGTCGCAACTCATTCAATAAAATCCGTTGGTTAACACCCCTACCCCCTAAAAACTTGGGTGCATATTTCGTAGTGGATTCGGTCCAATGGCGACCAGTAGTGAGGTCTACCCTTAATATACTTCCCGCATACCCATAACTTTTCCTGATCATTATTTTCCTCCTTCTAAACTAAACACTTCCTCGGGACACAGCCGAACGCAGAGAGGTGGTACATCCTCATCTTCGCAGTAATCGCAAGCAGGGTGAGTTCCTTGTTGCGTTTCGTAGATGGTAATCATTGTTCCTTGCTTTGGATTAAAAATTGATTTATCGATTTTTATACTTGAGTGGCTTTTTGAATACTTACTTGTATGATGAAAAGAGCAAGCTAGTTCGCAAATCAAACAGCCTGTGCAACTTTGTGGATGGTTTATAACAATCATTGGAATTCCTCCGCTGGTTTAAAGTAAAACTCATAAACTGATAATTCAAAAATCATAAATATCCGGCCTTCGGTGTTGTAAAGGAGAACGAATTTTCCTCATTTCCCTAAGATAGCCAAGATCCAATTCAGCAGATATTATGCATTCTTTATTCGGTGCCTTGGCAATCTCTATCCCCCATGGGTCCACCATAACGCTCCGGCCAAAATACGTGAAGGGTGCTTTAATACCTATCTGATTTACCGCTACCAAGTAAATCATGTTATACAGAGAAGCCGCCTTTGTCAGGATCTCCCAGTGGTCCACCCCAGGTGATGGCTCAGCCATAGGAAATGCTGCTGGACAAAAAATAACTTCAGCACCCTTTAAGCTTAGAGTCCTTAGTAGTTCAGGAAATCTAATATCATAGCAAATAATCATCCCAATCATACCGTATTTCGTATCAACAACAGTATAATGATCACCTAGGTCGACGAAGGAGGACTCCTTGAAATCAAGCGTATCGAAGAGATGTGTCTTACTGTATTGTGCTAACAAATCCCCATCTGGACTAAATAGAAGACTTGTATTATAGTGCTTTCCGTCTTTCCTTTGGATATAGCTTCCGGTGATTATATAGGCTTTCAATTTCACGGCATAGTCTGCAAACATCTGGGAAATGGGGCCGTTGGTGTCTTCTGCAATATGATCAATAGCGTCAAAATCGTCATCTAAGTCAGGCACATACGAAAACATTTCAGGAAAGCATACAAATTGAGGATGTTGATGCAACGATTTCAAAGATTCAAGCATTTCTCTTGCCTTTTCAACATTTCCCTTCTTTGAGCTAACTGCCCCCATTTGTATTCCTGTAACGTTTATCTTCATAAATAGATCCCTTCGTATTTTTATTCCGAAATAGCTTTATCGCGGAATATATTTTTCGCTAGACCCTGTGGCATAAAGATAATTACTAATACCAGTAAAATCCCGTATGTCATTAAGCGATATTCACCTAAAAAACGCAAGTACTCCAAACCCACCGTGAGAAGGAAAGCACCGGTCATTGGTCCCAAAAAAGTACCGACTCCTCCAATCAAGGTGATTGCCAGAATCTCTATCATGAGCCCAACTGGAAAAACTGATGTAGGAGTAAGTATTAGGATATAGTGGGCATAGAAACTCCCTACCATTCCGGCAAAAAAGGCGCTTGTGACAAACGCAAGAAGCTTGTAGTAAGTGATATAGATGCCGAGACTCTCCGCCGCATCCTGTGAATCACGAACTGCTCCGAAAGCCAAACCTATGTGGGATTTGAGAAGGAAGTAAAAAGTCAGCATAGCAATCGTAAAAATGATAAGGATTAAATAATAATACGGAATTCTTACTCCTCCTGCAAAGCTAATGACTCCTAGAAAAGGTACAGAAATATCCGGGAAATTTGGTATGCCCCATAGACCTAATTCTCCCCTTGTTAGGTCAACGAGGTTCATGCAGGTAATACGGACGATTTCCGAAAAGGCAAGAGTCGTGATAGCGACATATGGTGCAGCCCGGAGTCTTAGACATGGTAATCCTATAAGGAAACCCAAAAAGGCAGCAACTATGCCACCTAAAATTAACCCGAGCCATGGCGAAATTCCAGCTTTCATTGCTAAAAGGGCGGAAACGTAGGCTCCAATTCCAAAGAATGCCTGGTGCCCAAAGGTAAAAATCCCTGCATAACCGCAAATGAGGTTCCAACTTGCCGTGAGTACGGCGAAGATTAAGGAAATGATCAAGACATTGAGAAGATAAGGATCCTGAACAAATATTGGAAGGATAGCTAAAATGGCTGTCGCTATAAAGAAGCCATGCTTACTGCTAAGCCTAGACATATGCGAGAAGCTAGACATCCATTTTGTCTTGGTACCCATTTTTACCATTCCTTTGTTCCAAAAAGACCAGAGGGCCTAATGATCAAAACCAATATAAAAATGGCAAAGGCCACAACGTCCTTCCATTCGGAGGAAAGTACCACAACCGATATGCTTTCCGCAGTACCCAAAATCATTCCGCCGAGAATAGCACCCTCAAAACTTCCCAGACCTCCTAAAACCACAGTGATGAACCCCTTCAACAGCGCAGCATTTCCCATCCATGGATTAATTGAGAAAATAGGTGCCAAAAGAGCAGCTGCAAGGGCAGCCATTGCAGAGCTTATCCCGAAAGTAATTGTATATATTTTTTTGACGTTTATTCCCATGAGCGTGGCCGCATCGCGATCTTGGGCCGTAGCTCTAAGCCCCATACCAAATTTAGATCTCTTAATAAAAAGCCAGAATCCGACCATTACCAATGCTGTGACGAAAAAAATGATCATTCTCTGGTAGGCCATACGAATACCAAAAAACTCGGCAGTACCATCCAAAAAGTAAGGAACATTTTTAAAGCTTTCCCCCCATATCTTCAAAGCTAAATTCTGCAAAAAAATAGAGATACCCACAGTAACCACGAGAGGACTTAATTCCCAACCGGGCTTGTCAAGCAAGGGATGAATAGCAATCTTTTCAACTAAGGCACCAAGGACAAAAACAATCACAACAGCAAGGAGAAGGCAAACAGCCGGAGGAATACCAAAGACAGTGAGTGCAAAGTACAAAACATATCCTCCAAGCATGTAGAACTCGCCGTGCGCAAAATTTAACATCTTCATTGTCCCCCATATGAGGGTTAATCCACTTGCTACAGCAGCATACATGCATCCTAACACCAAGCCATTGAAAACTTGTTCGATAATCAGCTTTCCCGTTATCATCTATCAGACCCCTTCAGTTTATAAACCAAGATAGGCCTTTCTGACATGCTCGTTTTCAATCAAAGCTGAAGCCTCACCCTCCAAGGAGATTCGGCCTGATTCCATTACATAGCCCCGGTGCGCAACCTGCAAGGCTATCTGGACATTTTGCTCGTTGAGAAGGATAGTCGTTCCTTTTTCAATAATGTCTTTCAAAATTTGGAAGATCATTTCCACTATTTTTGGAGCAAGACCTAAAGAGGGTTCATCCAGCATCAGAATTGCGGGTTGGGACATGAGTGCACGGCCTATAGCCACCATTTGTTGTTCGCCTCCACTTAGGGTCCCAGCAAGTTGGCTTTTTCTTTGTTGCAACACAGGGAATATTTTATATACAGTCTGCAGTGTGCTTTGACGACCTGCCCATCCTCTGGAATTGTACGCACCAACCAACAGATTCTCCGTTACCGTCATATTGGGAAACAGTCTTCTTCCCTCCGGTACCTGAGCAATCCCGTATCTGACGATGCTGAATGGCTCAGTTCTTTCCAACCGCACGTCACCAAAGCGTATCTCGCCCTTTCTTGGTCGAAGCAGGCCGGAGATGGTCTTCAGAGTGGTGGTCTTACCAGCCCCATTAGAGCCAAGAAGCGTAACCATCTCCCCTTCTCGCACCTCCATGCTTACACCCCACAATGCCTGTGCATCTCCATAGAAGACATCAAGATCATTCAGATTGAGCATTTGCTATACCTCCTAAGTATGCTTTAATGACATCTTGATTTGCTACGATCTCCTTAGGAGGACCCTCAGCGATTTTACTCCCGTAATTTAGAACCATGACCCTATCTGAAACTCCCATAATGGCTTTCATCACATGTCCAATCATTAAGATAGTTATCCCCCGCTCACGGATTTTTTTTACCAAATCCAACATCTCCAGAGTTTCAGTCGGATTAAGCCCAGCTATAACTTCATCCAGCAAAAGAACAGAGGGCTCAGTAGATAGGGCACGGGCAAGCTCCAACATTTTGCGTTCTATAAGTGTCAGCTGAGAAGCCAAGGCATTATGCTTGTTTGCAAGTCCAACAAGCAAAAGGATATCCTCAGCTTGGCTCTTGCATTCTTTGAGATACCGCTTCCCATGGGATCCGAAATAAGAACCCACCATGATATTTTCCAGTGCGCTCATTTCCAAAAAAGGTTTAGGTATCTGAAAGGTCCTGGCTATGCCTTTTTTGCAAATAGCATCCGGCCGAAGCCCATTTATATGCTCTCCCCGAAAATCAATAAACCCATAAGTAGGTTTGTACACACCAGCTATCAGGTTAAAAAGAGTGGTTTTCCCTGCGCCGTTGGGTCCGATTAGACCTAAAATTTCATTTTCATAGAGTTGAAAATCCAAATTCGTCAAGGCTTGAAGGCCCACAAAGAACTTTGCTAGTCCTGTTCCCGAAAGAATTACCGAAGAATGTCCCGCTTTTTGAAAAGCTTGACCGCTATTCATTGGTCTTCCCCTTCAGATATTCATGGGGTTCGTTCCTCGCCCACTTCTTCTTTAAATCACAAGAAACGTTCAATATGTCCATGATCTCTTCCCGAGTGAAATCCATCAAGGTCAAAAAATCCTTACCCCTAAATTTGTCCCTCATTTTTTCCTCCTTGATTGTTTCGGAATTGCCCTCTGTCTTATGATTCTTTCTCAAAGATTCATTTCAGGTATATAGTTTTAACGCTTAAGCTTTGCTGATGCCGTCACCGTGATAGTGGTACGATTCCATAATGATACGGCGACCACCG
>Ga0315533_1003538_pt1 | contig 10224 bp, 12 predicted proteins | sample SalMarSW160130MG_FD_203081 | JGI IMG/M metagenome (GOLD analysis project Ga0315533, IMG submission 203081) | Salt marsh sediment microbial communities from the Plum Island Ecosystem LTER, Massachusetts, United States - Salt Marsh Sediment SW1601-30 ...
CCTCTTTGTACTTAACCCTGTCATCGACCCGCATATCATCCAGCACTACTGCTTCACCTGCAAAAGCAGCATTGACCACGGTGTCATCTTTAGTAACCGGCCCTTTATTGCGGTATTCCTTGCTGAGTCCGTAAGTGCTCCGCATCCTCAAATCATTGGTCTGCTCATCCAGCAGGCGTATCGAGCAGGCTTTGACACCGACGATTTTTACCGCCGCCTCAGCGAGCTTATCCAGCACCTCCTGAAGCGAGAACTCCCCCGCCACCAGCGTAGTAAGCTGGTAAATCTGCTCGTCTCTTTTTAATTGTTTCTCTGTCTTTCTTGGCATAATGCTCTACTACTATAAAACCACTCCCCGCTTTGGCAGAGTCAGGCAGGATTATACTCAACTTTAGGACACAAGTGAACCCAAATCTACATTATACTATCCAACACTGAAATTGTTCACTTGCACCAACCGGTTGACAAAAGACCAATAGTACTAAATAATCAATTAGAAATGGATAAGGTAGCCAAACACATAATTTTCACAGGGCACGTTCAGGGTGTAGGTTTTCGCTTCACCGCTCAACGCATAGCTAATCGTTATCAGCTAACAGGCTTTGTCCGCAATTTACATGATGGTACTGTTGAGATGCTCGCCCAAGGCCCCTCCGAAAATATAGATAATTATATTCAAGACATTAAAGATTCTTTTGCCGGCTATATAAGAGAAACGAAAATCAATGAAATCCCCTCTGACCCCCGATACAACGACTTCAAAATCACCTTCTAACTAATACGCGATACGAGATTATTCCCCAAGATGACGGATGAGGACATATTTGCGAAGCACAACCAGGTCCGCTTTCCGGCTGGGCTTTTTTATTTGAAAATGAATGCAAAAAACTGGATTTTCGCCGTTATTATGAGTACAATAGCTCGCAGAGGTAATATATGAGACAAATTAGAATTACATTACCGCAGAAAAAAATAGAGGATTTTTGCCTCAAATGGAAAATTTCAGAGATGGCACTATTCGGGTCTGTTTTGTCAGACGAATTTCGTTCCGATAGCGATATCGATGTTCTGGTTAGTTTCAAGGACGATGCCGGATGGGGACTGTTCGATTTTGTGGATATGATTGATGAGCTCAATGCTATTTTTGGACGAAAGGTTGATTTAGTCGAAAAAGATTCATTGAGAAATCCGTTTCGCAGACAGACAATACTCGCCGGCAATGAGGTGATATATGCAGCCTGACCAGAGAGATGCCGCTTATTTATGGGATATGCTCGATGCTGCCCGGACGGTAGAACAATTGAGTTCCGGCCTGGATTTTACTAAGTATTCGAATGACCGAAGGACACAGCTTGCAGTCGAGCGGTCTTTTGAGATTATCGGTGAAGCAGCAGGCAGGGTATCGGCCTTATTCCGCAATGCTCATCCTGAAATCCCATGGCGACAGATTATCGGCCAGCGCAATGTTCTGATTCATGAATACGGCGAAATCAAGCAGGAGCGAATCTGGAAAACAGTCACAGAAAACGTTCCGCAGTTGATTGAGCTGCTAAAACAATTTGTTTGAAGACCGGACTCGTCGAGCGTCAACACGACCCTATTCTGAAAACCTCTGTATAAAGGCTGCTGTTGATTCTCTTGCAGACATTGACCCCAAGTCATTAACAAAGAAGATAAAAAAGGCTTTTTGACAAGATTACAGATTAAACAGATTGTTTTTATTACTACATTCTAAGGTTACATCGTGGCATTGTAATTTTACTCCGCGGCTTGTGAGGTTACATTGAGCCATTGTACCCACCTGCTGCAGTGGCTTTATAAGTTTTTAACCTCTCTGTCCGCCGGAGGCGGATAGCAGATGAATGTTCTCGGTGTCCAAATAAAACCCGCGGCAAACCGCAGGCTAAATATAGATTCATGCTTCCACAGCACCGTAAGGCGTCCCACGGAGAATGACAGAGTAAAACACATTACGCAATACGATTTACGCAACACGCAATACGAGATTATTCTCCCAAGTGTCGGACGACGCCGAGCTTGCGAGGTACAATTAAATCCGCCTTTCTCGCTGGCTGGTCTTCTTTGATCTTGTAATTGACATCCATAATTTCAATAAATTCGGCTGTATATTCCTTCAAGACTCCACAATACTCCAACATCTTATCGCCCTTAATCATATCGAGGACAACTTTATGGCCGATATATCTTTCCAACAAAGGCTCATAAGAAGTCCCCACCGTACTTATCAATTCCTGCTGCATCTTGGACACATATTTATCCTGAGAAGATAATACCGCCCCTGCGGGAGTAGCTTTCTTTGCCTGGCTCATCAACAGGCTAACTACCTCCATTACTGAGTCTCTTACCGTTTTAAAGATATTCTTTATTCTTCTTTTCATTCTCCTCAGGAACGTCGGATGGTATGTTCTTTTAAGCTCCTTTTCTCTTTCTTTTTTATTGCGTTCGCTCAGCTCATCATGGAAGCGAATTAAGGCGGCGATGTTAGGATACTCCTGTTTATACAGGATATAGCTTGTTTCATCGTGTCCGTCTTCGTCTCTGTACTTTTCCGGATAGACAAATTCCAGGCCGGTATTTTCCACTCTCAACGTACCCCATATTATCTTACCGGAGGCATCTTCCAGCGTCACCATATCCCTGTGGAAATCTCTCAGGCATTTATTTCTGCTTACTCTTCTGACGAAAGCGCCGACAAATGCAGCCAAAACAATGAAAATTATGGTTATAGCCGTAAAAGGTATATTTTCTGGAAATGCAAAAGCCATGACGAACTCCATCGAAATTCTCCTAACATAGTCTCGTTGTGCTTAAGCTTTGTATTTCAGAGAATACAACGTCACAAAGTTTAAACCTCTGCCAATATAACGGTATAATTTTTGCCGTAGAACTCAGCGCATTTCGGGCAGGTAGTATAGAAAAAGTCCCGCCTGCCCAGAGTGTACGGCGGGCAGGACATCTTTTTAATTTCTTTTGCTTTCGATGTGACGTAGTCTTTCATTTGTTTTGCCCACGTCCCGGCGTTTTTGTACGGCCCTTCAAAGACCTTAGTCAAAAAAGTTCCTGATATTCTGGCCATCTCTGCTCCGGGCACATCCTTGCTCACCGCTATATAAATATCAGCCCCCCATAGAGACTTCTCATCCGAAAGCATAAGTGGTTCAGGCGTAAGAGCCTCTGCCTTCTGAATCATTTCCATATTTCTTACAATCACCTTCCCAAAGTTAATAGGGATGTGCATAAAACTTTTAACATGGTCTTTAACAAACAATTTATCCTGGAAGGTTACCTCTTTCTCATCCCACGGCTCGGGATTAAACCTCGGACAACATCCAGTTTCCGAATTTTCATATAATTTATCCATAACAATTCGTCCTTTCACTTACAATTGGAAATAAGTATAACAACATAGCCAATTTTAGTCTAAACAGTAATTGGCAACCTTTGGGTTAAATTTATCAGAAGCACGTCAGATCAAAGGCATACCTAATAGATATCAATACTTCAAAACTATGTGGCATCATGTTATAATTCTACTCAATGTATAATACATAGTGAATTTTGATTTTTTGTAGTGGGTTGAACTCCGCAATAAATTGCGGGGCTAAATATTTAGCCCCCAAATTTATTTGGGGGTTTTTATTATGGCATTACCTGTCGTCGCAATAATCGGTCGGCCTAATGTCGGCAAGAGCAGTCTTCTGAACGCCTTGGCCGGTCAGAGGATAAGTATAGTCGAGCCGACCGCAGGCGTTACAAGAGATCGTGTAAGCACTATCATCGCAAGAAATACGCCAAAGGCAGACTATTTCGAGCTTATCGATACCGGCGGCTATGGTATCGTTGACTCCGACCGGTTAAGCAGGCATATAGAACAGCAAATCCTTCAGGCGATTGAATCAGCGAACCTCGTGCTCTTTATGGTTGACATTCGCGACGGCCTGGTACCACTTGATAAGACAATAGCTAAGCTTCTGCACAAACACGGACTCGACGTCATCGGTGTTGCCAACAAAGCAGATAGTGCCAAGATGTTCGATGCCGCTGTGGAATTTTCCAGCCTCGGCTTCGGCGAGTTTCTTTGCGTTTCAGCAAAGAATAATCTGAATAAAGCTGTCCTGCTCGACAGAATTTTTGAAAAGCTTGGCTCTCTGGAAACTGTCAGGCCCGCTGAGCCGGTAATGAAATTGGCGATAGTCGGCAAACGAAATGTAGGCAAAAGTACCCTTCTGAACTCTATGGTCGGCTCTGAAAGAGTCATCGTCAGCGATACGCCCGGTACGACAAGAGATTCTGTAGATGTACGCTTCGAAAAGGACGGCAAAACTATCATCGTTATCGACACCGCAGGAATCAGAAAAAAAGGGAAGATGGCCGACAGCATTGAGTTTTATGGCTATGTCCGTGCGACCGAATCTATCCGCCGAGCCGATGTCGTTTTGTTTCTGATTGACGCCACCCAGCCTGTCTCCCAGGTCGATAAACAATTAGCCGGTTTTATCACCCAGGAGCATAAAAGCTGTATAATAGTTATCAACAAATGGGACCTTGCCAAGGACTCAGTTGTCACCGGTGACTATGAAAATTACATGACAAAAATACTGCCTGGTTTAAGTTACGCACCTATAGCATTTACCACAGCAACAAAATCAAAAAACGTCCAGAGTCTTTTGGACTTGGCTGCTGAAATCTTTAAACAAACAACCACTCGGATATCCACAGCTAAATTGAACAAGGCGTTTGAAGAAATTCTGGCAAAGGGTGCTGGAACAACGAAACGTCGAAGAGCCACAGTGGGCAAATCCACAAAAAGTGGGCCGAAAACTTACTATGCTACACAAATCGCCTTTAATCCAGTTACAATAGTTCTATTTGTAAACAACCCTAAATTATTTGACGAACCCTACCGCCGATTTATTATAGGTAGGCTGCGGCAGCTTTTGCCGATAGCTGAGGTGCCGATCCGACTGCTGGCACGAAGACATAGTTCAAGGTGACTGCTGTGAATAAAATTAAGGATTTAGGCCGATGAGCTCTCTAATTGTTGCGGGAATTGCTGTCTTTCTACTGCTTTTAGGTTACATATTCTATAGCCGAAAGGTCAAACTATGGATAGGTGTTGATGATAGCGAAGTGCCGCCTTCTGTAGCGATGAATGATGGTGTTGATTATGTTCCTGCTAAACACTGGACTATCCTATTCGGCCATCACTTTGCATCTATTGCCGGAGCTGCTCCTATAATAGGACCAGTCATCGCATGTTTGTACTGGGGATGGCTTCCTGCTGTTATCTGGATTGTAGCTGGTGGCGTCCTCTTTGGAGCCGTTCACGATTTCACAGCACTTGTGCTTTCCCTTAGAAACAAAGGCAAGTCGATTACTACAGTCACCGAGTCAGTAATGGGGAAAACCAGCAAGATTCTATTCGGCCTCTTCGCTTTTTTGGCATTGATCCTCGTAGTCGCGGTGTTTGCAGCCATTGCAGGACAGACTTTGGCAAATACTCCCGAGGTTGTAGTACCCACTTTTGGGCTCGTCTTCGTAGCGCTGATTGTTGGCATCTTGATGTACCACATAGGGGCCTCAGTACTATTGTGCTCAATAATAGGAGTTCTATTGCTGGCCGGCCTGATTGTAGGTGGATACTATATTCCGATTAAACTTCCTGTGGAAGATGCTGCGAGCTGGTGGACCGTTATATTGCTTATCTACGCCGTGATTGCATCAGTAATGCCTGTAACTCTGCTGCTTCAGCCCAGAGACCATCTTGCCGGTGCGGTGCTTTATTTAGGTGTGCTCTTTGGATTCCTGGGTCTTATTCTTACGCACCCGGATATGAAAGCCCCAGCCGTTGTCTCCTTTTCTACCAGTAAGGGCTGGATGTGGCCTATGCTGTTTGTCACGGTGGCTTGTGGTGCCATCTCCGGATTTCACAGCCTCGTCGCCAGCGGTACAACTTCAAAGCAAATTCCGCGAATGAGAGATGCCAGGGTTGTCGGTTACGGAGCTATGATCGCAGAAAGTGTGCTGGCCGTCCTGGCTGTAGTAGCCGTTACAGCCGGCTTGTACTGGAAAAGTGCTCCTGACGACAGCGAAGGGCTGGTATACCAGCAGCTCTTTACAAAGGGCGGATGGATAAAAGCATTCGGAACCGGTTACGGTCAGATTACAAAGATAATCTTCGGCGGGCTGGGAACACTCATCGGCATAACTATGCTCAAGACTTTTATTATGACTACTCTTGATACGGCAACACGCATTACGCGCTATATATGCAATGAACTGTTTGGAGAGACATTCGGCATACCTTATATGAAGAACAAATACGTAGCCACCATACTTGTTGGGGTCTTGGCAGGTGCACTTGCTCTTGGCAACTGGAAAGCTATCTGGCCCATGTTCGGTGCCGCAAACCAGCTCATCGCCAGTCTTGTTCTCATCGTGGCAAGTGTATATTTGTTTACGCACAAACGCAATTTTGTCTTTACTGCTATACCCGCCGTCGTCATGCTTATAACTACAATCGCTGCTTTATTATACGAAACATATACTTTCTTAACTGCTGAGAAACCTAACATCTTGTTGGCAGCAATAGCCGTAATACTTATAATCCTTGCGGTATTCCTTGCGCGTACGGCACTGGCCGCTGTCGTTGCGGTAAGACATCAGAGAACAGATGTTAGAAGACAGACGACGGGAGAAAGATAACATTGATAAAAACTTCTGTTTTTTGTCTTATGTTTTCTGTGTTATGTTACTGTGGATGACAGTCGAAGCTATCTTTGCTTGTCTCGGCTTGCAATAACTTACGGGCCTTCTGGAGGAAGAGGCACAAGTTTGAAGATGGCCTGGACGCGAGTCTGATTCAGACTTATCTCACCTTTACGAACGAATTCCTCCGGAAAATTGTAAACCACTTCTCTGCGATGCTCCTCGCTATTCTTTTTGACATCATCATCAAGAATATACAGTATTATCTGAAATGGCTGCTGCTCATAGGCCAGCTTAGCAGCGGGGCTGGCCTTGATAAGTACTGATGCCAGTTCGCTGGGATTAAGCACTTGGACCTTATATTTGTATTGCAGGTTCTCACTTAAGCAAAATCCCGGCGTGGCAGTTACTGTATAGGGCCTAAGTACATCTTCAGCCGGCGGCATCTTGATGCGCACAGGCTCAGCAGCGTACCGTGGCTGGCCCTCAAACAATTCAATGTAAGGCTTTCTTTCAAGAGCGGTTGATCTTGCATACTCAATCTCTTTACGGGTCAATCGAACCTGAGCTGTCCTTCTGTCTGCGGGCACAAACATGTCAACTTTTGACGGCTCGATGCTTTCGTGTTTCAAAGAAGCTCCGTTTTCATCAATACACTCAACAGTCAGCGACTTCTTAACAAGCTCAACAACATTGACACTCAACAACTGCGGCTCACAGGATTCGATTTTGAGCCCAAGCTGTTTTAATTGTTTATCTTTCTGTAAGAATGGCAGCAATCCAAAACTGTATTCTCTGGGCTTGTTCATTCTTTCCTGCACAACGTCGAGGACAAATCTGCGTATTTGTCCATCTCTTAATCTTTTGCTCTCACCGGTAATTGCGGCATGAGGACCTGAAAGCTCGATTCTTATGTCGGCTGTTGGGTTTTGATTAAAGCTTACCCAAAGTTTTGGATCAGCCGATTCATCTATAGTAACCTCGGCAGGTTTGTCCGACAATGTCTCGTCTAATGCCAGATCGGCCCAAATCCAGATCAAGGCCGTCAAGAATATCACAATCGCAATTTTGCCGAGTTTGATCTTTCTTGCCATCGTTTTGTATTATTTACTCCGCGATTAGACTACATTTTATGAAAGCGCTGTCGCCAGGGACTTTCGTAACGTGGATTCATCCACATTACGGCTGAGCTGTCCGTTCTCTGCTATTGAAATGATACCGGTTTCTTCACTTACGACCACACAGGTGGCGTCCGAACCTGTAGTTATGCCTATAGCCGCTCGGTGGCGCGAGCCAAGTTCAACGCCGTCCACACTACCAGCCTCAGCTAAGGGTAGCTGTACTCCAGCGGCAAGCACTCTATCGCCTCGGATTACAACAGCCATATCATGAAGGGCAGTGCCGGGATAAAAAACGGTCTTGATTAACTCAGATGTAACCTTCGCGTCAATCTGGATCCCGGTTCCTATGAACTCACCCAGCGCAACGTACTTTTCAATAACGATAATGGCTCCCGTGCGGGAGGTGGAAAGCTGACTTGTGGCGGTCATTATCTCTTCTATAGTTCTTGAGAGCTGATGGGAACGGCCCGCCCAAAAGCGAGACCCCCCTATTCTTATCAGGACTCTTCGAATCTCCGGCTGAAAGCCCACGACCGCAATAATCAAAAGGCCAATCAAAAAAAAATTGTAAAGGTATTGGAGTCGGGGAAATTTAAGCCATTCTACGACTAAATTCAGGATAAGAACGCCCGCAACGAGAATGAGTAAGACACCCCGGAACAACCTTTCCCCACGAGTGCCTTCGAGGAAATCGACAAGCCAATAAACTACAATGCCGATGAGAAATAGCTCAATAAAAACACGCCACCAATCATAACCTGCCACCCGGTTGAAGTAATCAATGAACGTCTCCACGAATCAAATCCCTTTGTTCTCGTCGTGCATCATGCGTAGTATGCTTCGCGTTAAAAAATAACGCGTTACGACGTACGCACAATGCAATACGAATTATGGTATCCTTTTGTCGGTGAGCTTGCTGGGCTCGTCAAGTTGTAAGACCCTGTCTATATCTGCCATCATCTCCTTCCGGTTAAGACGAAGTACACGCTCATGCCTTTGATGTCCTTCAGCGGTAGTTTCGCCCAGCTGATTGAAAAAACCGCATCCGCAAGGCAGGAAAACCAAAACACATAAAACAATAGTCAAGATAATACCACGCGGAGATATAGAGCCGCTTTTCATCGTTTACCCTTTCGAAATCCCAACAAGCCGGCTGTACTTTTATGTACTATTTTTTCATAGATTACGTTATTGTTATTATAGCAGGGCGTAATATCCTTGTCAACGCAAAAACCTGAGTTGCACATATTTAGGGTGCGTGTCATAAGTGGTGAGCCTGTCGAACCAATTTACTCGCCGTCGGCGTAGCATTTGGCGTAGCAGCAGGCAGAAAAAACAGGTAGGATGGACACCGCCAAAGGCGGGTAAACTTTAGCCCATGCGGATTTTATAAATGTTTTCCACAGAAGGAAAGCAGAAAGTAGGATGGGTTTTAGCCCATGCTGTATATTTACGTCAAAAGAGTTTTTTTCTTGCCTTTTTAGACAATTACAAAAATAATAATCCCGGCAAGCGGGATTTACACCATTGATTAATCTAAATGTTTAGCCGTCACCGCTGCGGCGACGGTCAGAATTGTTTGCTGAGTAACCTGAGAAAACGATTGACAGGTTACTACGGTTAAACAAAACCGAAATAAAATAGTGTCCCCAGAAGTATTCAGACGCTATAGTGATTCTAAAAAGAATCAGAAAATAAGAAAAGGAAAACAAGAATGGTCGAACCTTTACAGTTACCATCGCTACCAACCGATAACTTGTACAAGTTCATCGGACTTTCAGGCCTTGTTTTGTTTGTTACTGCGATCATAGTGCCCCTTAGGATACAGGATAAAATAGACAGAGACTTTGCACGATTAGAAGCCATCCTCAGAACCAAGGTCGATTTAGCCGTATTAGGATGGCACCAAGCTATAACTCCAGATACACTCAAGACAGAAGAGGCCATTGAAAATTGGCGGAAAGTACAGAAAGAAAAGCAAACGGAATTGGAGGACCGCTTTCAAAAATTGGAGGTGTCGGGTGCAGAGGATGAAGAATTCTGTATGGCCATACAGATAAAGAAACGCTGGGTCCGAATTTCTTGCGTTATTGGAATAGTCGGTTTCGCCCTCATGGGATTTGGATTCACTATGTGGTATCTTAAGCTACAGCGTTATCAGGATAAAATCATTCTAAATCAAGCTCAAGATATTGTGACGAATAGAAAGATGCCGATATAGACAAATTTCTACAGAAAGTAGAAGTAGATAGTAATAGGGAGAAAATCAGGGTTGCATCTCAGAAAATCTGGGTACACCATATAATGGCACTAAGTTAAGCAATTCCTTTTCATAAAGCAAGGCCTACCTTGCCGATGAGATAGGTGTAAACCA
>Ga0315533_1003542_pt1 | contig 10210 bp, 5 predicted proteins | sample SalMarSW160130MG_FD_203081 | JGI IMG/M metagenome (GOLD analysis project Ga0315533, IMG submission 203081) | Salt marsh sediment microbial communities from the Plum Island Ecosystem LTER, Massachusetts, United States - Salt Marsh Sediment SW1601-30 ...
GAAAAGAATCCAGTTATTCGGTAGGACAAGCCCATGTGATAAAAGAAAACTCTTCAGCCATACTGGTGTTTGCGCCCTTATAAAGGAGCGGATTAAAAAGAGCTTACTAAGTTATTTGGCGCACAGAACACAATGAGAACGCGCGCAAAAAAGGCAATTCTTTTGGAACATTAGTAAAAATTAAAAATGGGGGAGTTGTGGAGATGTCTCCAATAATGCAGTGAACAACCATTTCCATAGTTTCTCTTTTTTCTTAACTCAACAGACCATTATCTGTTGCGGAAACTATCTTTTTTCTACGATTATTTTTGTTCCGCTTTTCACGCGTTCAAACAGTTCCAGATTGTTGGTTACTTTGCCTATTATGTTAACGGGGCTGTATGGTTGTGTTTCACCGTAGAAGATGCAGAAGGCGCTTCCCATTGGCCAGTAGGCTAGGGTTCCCTTTTCCACTGTTGGTTTAGCCTTTTCGTTACCCATTTTCACGGGAATACTGAAGTAAACTTCTTTTTGCCACAGGGCTGCTCGGCCCTCTAATGGAAGCCGCCTGATTATAGCATCCGCTGTCCTCGGAGAACGAATGCGAACAAGTTCTCCCTCTGCTTTGCCGACGCCTTCAATAACAAAACTAATGGGTATACGAGAAACACTCATTCTAAACAGTCACCGATTTTAATTTTTGCAGGTTCCTATTAGCTTTTATTACATGACTTTCTTTTGACTATATTCCCATCGCACAATTTGGGATGTGAACATAAAAATAATGTTCTTTCTTGGCGTTTTTTGTCACTATAACCCGCTGGAAACTAAAATGCACCAGTAAACTTTATATCTCAAGGCATTTTCTAGTGTTGCGAAACAAAATAAGGAGAAATGATTGAGATTGTCTTCTGGATTAGCTGGAACACCGGTTCTTATACTCCGTGAAGGAGCATCCCGGTCAAGAGGGCAAGAAGCCCAGCACGCCAACATCATGGCTGCACAAATAGTAGCTGAGTCAGTGAAAAGCGCCCTTGGACCAAGAGGAATGGACAAAATGCTGGTAGACAGTTTCGGAGACGTAACTATAACCAGCGACGGACGCACAGTTTTAGACGAAATGGACATTCAACACCCGGCTGCCAAAATGATGGTGGAGGTTGCCAAAACCCAAGACGACGAAGTGGGAGACGGCACCACAACTTCTGTGATTATAGCCGGAGAACTGCTTGCAAAAGCTGAAACTCTCATAGAAAAGAATGTTCACCCAACAGTTATCATCGACGGATACAGAAAAGCCGCTGATAAAGCTCTTGAAACTCTAGAGAAAATCGCAATAAAAATCAGTCCCACTGACAAAAACGCCATAAAAAAAGTTGCCATGACTTCCATGGCTAGCAAACTGGTGTCAGGAAGCAGGGAATATTTAGGGGAGATTGCTACTTCAGCAATTCTACAGGTCGCCGTAAAGACCGGAGACGGATACAAAGTAGATATCGACAACGTCAAGGTGGAGAAAAAACCTGGCGAGTCCCTTACCGATACAAAACTCATAAACGGCATAGTTCTTGACAAAGAAGCCGTTCACTCCGGAATGCCAAAAAGGGTAGAGAAAGCCAAAATTGCTTTAATAGATACTGCCCTTGAAATAGAGAAAACCGAGTTCGACGCCAAAATAAACATAGAAAGCCCAGAGCAAATGGACGCTTTCCTCAAACAAGAAGAGAACATGATAAAAGATATGGTGGAGAAAGTTGTCGCCAAAGGCGCCACTGTCATTCTCTGTCAGAAAGGCATCGACGATCTGGCTCAACACTTCCTCTCTAGAAAAGGTATTCTAGCGGTTCGCCGAGTAAAAAAATCGGACATGGAGGCACTAGCTAAGGCAACTGGAGGACAAGTTGTCACAAACTTGGATGATCTAAGCGCGAAAGACCTTGGGTACGCTCAACTTGTAGAAGAACGGAAAATCGGCGATGACAAGATGACTTTCATAGAAGGATGCAAAAATCCGCTGGCGGTCACGATCCTCATACGCGGAGGAACTGAGAGAATAGTTGACGAAGCAGAACGTTCGTTACATGATGCTCTATGCGTTGTAGGCGATGTGGTTGAAGAACCCAAAATCCTAGCTGGAGGCGGTGCACCTGAAATGGAAGTTTCCAAGGTGCTCAAAGAGTATGCTGAGTCGCTTCCTGGAAGAGAACAACTCGCGGTTATGCAGTTCGCTGAGGCACTTGAAGCAATACCAACCACGTTAGCTGAGAACGCTGGACTCGACCCTATTGACATCATATCTGAACTACGAGCACACCATGAGAAAGGAAAAGTGTGGGCAGGAGTTGACGTTAACGCAGGCAAAGCTGGGGACATGGAAAAAGCTGGTGTCTTTGAACCTATAGTAGTTAAAAAGCAGATTATCAAATCCTGTTCAGAAGCCGCGTGTTTGATCCTAAAGATCGACGATGTAATAGCTTCAGGAAAAATGAAGACTCCCCCAATGCCACCAGGCGGTGGTGGTGGAATGGGCGGAATGGGAATGCCCCCAGGCGCAGGAGCGTTCTAGAGAAACGAAAGAAGAGAATGAAATTTCCATTGGGCCTGCCAAACTGACCCGATTTGAGAGGGCTCGGATAGTGGGAGCTAGAGCTCTGCAGATTGCCATGGGTGCGCCCATCATTATTGAGGTTCCGGAAGCTCGTGCTGGTCCTATTGATATCGCGCTTTTGGAGTTAGATACGGGGATGCTTCCTCTCACTATCAGAAGAACGCTACCAGACGGAACATACCAAGATATACCCCTCAAATGGCTACTGCAAGGGTAAAATTTGCTAGTATAGCCCTATTTTTTTGGGCTGTTTTCTTTTTCTGCTTTAAGTTTCCGGTGTTTTCCGCAGTGTAAGCCTCCAGTCATAGTGCATGTGTGACTGTTAGAATCGAAGTATGGACAGGTATTCCTAAATTCGCAGTAGTCCTTGATCAGGTCCTGAATTTTGGTCAAAAATGATTCAAAGCGACTCATTGTGTAACTTTTCCTTCTTTAGATGGTGGAGCAGTTGGCAACCTAGGCGCTTGCACTTTTATCATCAATTCAGCAGATTCTCCGTGCTCATGGTTCTTCGTTAAACTTTGTTGTTTGCCCACGCATGAATGAGCGCTAGAAAAGTTCTGTTGTAATTAGTGTTCTTCGTTTATGTGTTCGCGTGCTGTTTTCCATGTTGTTTCAAAGTAGTTCTGAATCAACGTTACAAAATTGGGGTTGTTTGACCATAATTTAGGGCTTGCGTACAGATTACTTGTTGGGTTACTGAAAACTACTTCTTTTTTGTCAAACACCACTGTTGCTGCCATAGGGGTATTTGAAATGTACCTTACCTGAAAGCTGGGATTTTTCTTTAAATATGGATCAAGTTCTATTTCATTTTTTGTTCCATCAAGACTATAGATGATGTACCGAAATTTCACACCTCTCTTCAAGAGTTTTTTTAATTGTTCAAATTCATTATACACTATATTTCTGAAGATTTTCAGTGTAATAAAAATATCATTACTCGTTTGGCTTTCTCCTATCTTTTTCGTTATCCAGCGTCTATGCGTTTTGCCTTCAGGTAGAATAACAAATTCTGGTACCTCTTCCTTACGCTCTGTTCTTTTGTTGTGCTTTCTGAAGTTACTGAGTAAAATTGTCGTTTTCTCCTGTATTTCTGAGAGTTGCTTTTTTTTGCGTTCCAGCAAAATTGCTAGTCCATCATCTATTGGAGTGGCTTTCCACTCAGTTGGTATGCTTAATGTTTTTTGAACCAAGCCAAGTTTTTGTAGTTTGGGCATTATGCGGTAGATGTCTTGTCGCGTCACTTTTGAGATGCGTGAAATTGTTTTGGCCGTACAACTTCCATTTGGAACAAGAGCCAAGTAAACTTTTGCTTGGCAAAAAGTAAGCCCTAAACCCATGAGAGTTTGAACTGCCTCATCCTCAACATTCAACATTTTTCCCCAATATTAGCAATAGCAGCTATTTTTCTACATGTAGGCTATTATAAAAAGTTTTGCAGGTTTTAGGAAGCTGTCAGTGTGGGTAACACATGCCAAAGGTTAACTTTAAACAACTTCAACCTAAGCTAGTTCAAAAAAATTAGGAGAAAAAAACAGAATGAACAATACAAAAAAATTGGTTACAAAACCGAAAATTCAGAGAAGCAAATTTAAAGCTACAACCATCGCTTTAGTTCTAATGTTAATACTCACTGCTACACTCATAGTTAGCTTGCCAATAGTCAATGCTGCTGATGAAATTCCCACCAATGCCTTCGTTGCTGTTAGCCCAAACCCTGCGGGAGTCAATCAGGAAGCGACGATTCTTATGTGGTTGGTCCAGTTTAATCCGCTAGCAGGTGCTGCAGGGACTGCTAGATGGGAGGACTATACCTTGCTAATCACAAAGCCGGATGGAGCAACTCAAACCCTTGGTCCATTCACTGCAGACGCGGCATCATTTGCATATGCTGTATACACGCCTGACCAAATTGGCACATACACTCTAAAATTCAGCTTTCCTGGAGAACACGTGACAGGTATGACTGGTGGGGGAATGGGTCCGCCGGTTGAAATTGACGCATATTATGGAGCTAGCAGTTTCACCACAACCCTTACAGTACAGCAGGAACCTGTAACAGCGACTCCTCAGACTCCACCTCCAACTGAATACTGGACGCGGCCGATAAACTCTCAAAACTTCGATTGGTACACGATCTCAGGAAACTGGTTTGGAACCGGCAAAGGCGGATTGGGAGGCTCAGCTTATAACGCCAGTGGAAGTTTCAACCCGTACACTACTGCCCCTAATACTGGTCACATTATGTGGACGAAGCCGCTGATGGTTGGCGGATTGATCGGAGGCGAATTCGGAGGCACCCCTACAAGCCAATACTACTGTGGGAAATCATATGAGTCTGGGTTCAGAGCAGTGGCAATCATTAACGGAGTGCTATACTACAATGCTCCTGCTAATAATCCCGGAGATCAAGGATTTTATGCTGTTGATTTGCGCACAGGCGAAACGTTATGGCATCAGAACATTCCAACTAGCCTTACTTGCGGGCAAGTTTACAACTACATGTCACCAAACCAAGAAGGGGGTGTTCCATACCTGTGGGCCATGGGTGGCGGCTTTGGGGCTGTTTTAAGTACATGGAGTATGTATGATGCTTTTACGGGGAACTTGATACTGCAAATTGCAAATGCAACATCCGGTGGTATTAATTTCTGTGGAGGCGGTAATGTTGTTGAAGGTCCGAACGGTGAGTTGCTTATCTATATTCTCGACGCAAGTCACAACTACCTGGCAATGTGGAACTCATCATTATGCATAATGTCCAATATGGTTATTACACCAATGTCTAATATGTGGATGTGGAGACCTCAACCTGGCGCGACGATTGACTGGCAGAAGGGAGTACAGTGGAATGTTACAATAGATGGGTATCCTGGCGAATCCCTCTATTTCATAAATTCAGGCGTAATACTGTCCTCCACAGGAAGCATGGACCAACCGATGAATTGGCAATGGGAGATAGGCTACAACATGACTACGGGGGAGCAAATCTGGGTTCAAAATCGCACAACTCCCATTGGAGGCACTGGCTGGGGGCTAATGGGGCCTATTGGGAACGGAGTCTACACAGAATTCGATAAAGGAGCAATGCAGTGGACCGGCTACAGCATTTATACAGGAGAAAAAATCTGGGGTCCGTCCGAAGCGTATGAGAACGCTTGGGGCTGTCTTCCAACGAATGACTTCTTTGGGATGATTGCTTATGACATCTTTTACGCATTTAACATAGATGGAATTCATGCGCTCAATATTACGACAGGCGAGAGTTTGTGGGATTTCTATGCTGACCCAGCTGGATACGATTTTCCAGGATACAGCACTCTTCCATTCGAAAATAACATGTTATATACTATTGCTGACGGAAAAGTCATTGCATCTACGGGTGATTCTCATGGGGTTCCTCAGTTTAGAGGGGCGAGATTGTACGTTGTTGACGCATATTCAGGAAAGCAGGTTTGGAGCATAAATGGATACTATCAAACCACTATGCCAGTCGCGGATGGGTACCTAGTAGCGTTCAATGCGTACGACAACCGAATATATTCCTTTGGCAAGGGCCCAAGCGCCACAACAGTCACAGCATCACAGAAAATTATAGCAAAAGGAAATAGCGTAATGATAGAAGGCACGGTTACTGACCAGTGTGCAGGTGCTAAGCAGTTGGTCGAAGAAGGCAAATTCAGCAGTGTACCCGCCATATCTGATAAATACATGAGCGAATGGATGGAATATCTGTATATGCAGCAACCAATACCCATGGACCTAAATGGAGTTCCAGTGAAGCTGGAGATCTTTGGTGAAGACGGCAGCTACAGCGAATTAGGTACGGTGACAAGCAATTCTTATGGCGACTTCGTTTATGAGTGGACTCCTCCAGATGAAGAAGTATATACTATCATGGCCACCTTTGAGGGATCCGACTCTTACTGGAGCTCATATGACGCAACCTACCTATCAGTGGGTCCAGCCGCAGCGCCATCAGGACCAATAGAACCGGAAGAACCAGCAGAAGCGCCCCTAATAACCACAGAAGTAGCCATCATAGTAGCCGTTGTCATAGCCGCAATCGTAGGCGTCGTTGCCTACTGGCAGCTAAGAAAACGAAAATAAACCCAATTTCCCTCCCTTTTTTGTGGGGAGATAAACATTAGAAGAATGGGGCTGAAAAGGCTCATCTATGGGAGATAGAAATCACCAAAGCGATTGCAGCAGGTTGAGATTTCATCGATTCTCCTTTAGTTTGCCCATGGAGGAGCCTCAGCGAACCCTTTCTTCTTCGAATAGACAGGTATCCTGACCTAAATAAGGAGCTTAGTATAGACGAAGGGCTGAGAGGGTTTTGGGAAGTGTTCCACATTCGGTGACGGTGTGGTGTGGTTGTTTTGTCGCTTTAGAGCGCTTTCCAGAGTCCCAGCAAACAACACCATAACCTAATTGAATCACCTCAAATAAAAATTGTGATTGTTCTATACATGCATCAGACTTGCAGGTTGCTCTTGTCCGCATTGAGGATCACAGACTCGTGGATGTAAGTTTTGCAGGTTTTAGGAAGCTGTCAGTGTGGGTAACACATGCCAAAGATTAAACTCTAAACAATGTTAACCTAAGCTAGTTCAAAAAAATTAGGAGAAAAAAACAGAAATGAACAATACAAAAAAATTAGCTAAAACATCTACTATAGCTTTGATTCTAACGTTAACTTTTGCTGCCACATTCGTTGCTTTACCCATAGTATCTGCACATGACCCTCCATGGACTGTTCCTACCTACGCCTATATGTATGCTTCACCTGACCCCATTGGTGTAGGACAAACCGCGCTTGTTATCATGTGGCTTGACAAGATTCCGCCAACAGCAGCGGGTGCTGGCGGTGACAGATGGTGCAACCTAAAAGTAGAGGTTACAAAGCCTGACGGATCCAAAGAAACGCTGGGACCATTCACGTCCGATCCAGTGGGAGGTTCATGGACTTCATACACACCTGATCAAGTGGGCACATACACTTTCGTGTTCAGCTTTCCCGGACAAGTAGTATCCCCATATAACCCCGTAACGGGAGTACCCGGCAACACCCGGAGTCCCTATATCAACGATACTTATGCAGCCAGCAGCGCCACAGCGACACTTACCGTGCAGCAAGACCCAATACCTGACACACCAAGCTATCCGCTTCCAACCGATTACTGGACGCGCCCAATAGAAGGACAGAACACAGCTTGGGTAATCATTGCATCAAACTGGCTGGCTGGAAGCCACATTGTCGGAAAGGTCCAACCGGATGGCACAGCACCCAACAGTCCACACATAATGTGGACAAAGCCAATTTCGGACGGAGGTGTTGTAGGGGGAAGCAGAACTGGCATCGAGGGCGTGACCTACTATGATGGGACTGCATACGAATCCCCATTCGGGACTCCAATAATAATCAGCGGAAGACTCTATTATGAGCAACCACGAAGTGCTAGTGGATCGGGTGGGGGATACGTCTGCGTAGATCTGCGTACTGGAGAAGAGATATGGTATAACGACTACGGGTATACCGAAATCTTCTACCCCGGCTGGGGTACATTCCTAAGTAGTAATGCACCATCGTTCGGGCAACTCTATGATTACGAGTCAGGTAACCAACATGGAGTCATTCGGAACGGCTACTTATGGAATAATGCATGGAATGCCTATGATCCGCTGACAGGAAACTGGCTATTCAATCTGACCAACGTTCCATCTGGCACCCAAGTGTACGGCCCAAACGGGGAGATACTAAGATACGTGCTTAACACGGCGAACAAATGGTTAGGTTTGTGGAACAACACCGCAGCACCAGATTTGTTGGCTGGAACAACTTCAAGCAATGCTTGGCAATGGAGACCGATTGGGAAGACAGCTGACGCGAGCACAGCATATTCTTGGAACGTCTCAGTACCTTGGTTGCCAACTGGTGCAAGCGTCGTGAAAGTTATCCCTGATGATTTACTGCTTGGTATGAATGGATCTTTCCCCGGCGTTGGCAGTTCAGATCCCTACACGATGTGGGCGATAAGTCTGAAACCGGCCACAAGAGGTGAACTGCTGTGGATGAAGACCTATGATGCACCAGCAGGAAACATCACCAGAGGCGCGGGACCACAGTGGATGGGTACGTTCGTGGATCCAGATGTACGCGTATTCCTTAAGTATGACAAAGAAACAATTCAGTGGTCGGGGTACAGCCTGGACAATGGTAGCCTATTGTGGGGTCCAACTCCGTCTGAACATGACTTAAATTATTATAGCGATGTGGGCCTCACGAGATACGCTGTAGCTTACGGCAAACTTTACTCGGCTGGCTATTCTGGAATAGTCTACTGCTATGACCTTAAGAACGGAAGCCTATTATGGACCTACAACTCACCCACTGGTTTGGCATCACCTTGGCCTAATTGGCCCCTCGGTATAGGTGCTATTGCCGATGAAAAAGTCTACTTGTTCACTACTGAGCACTCTGCCAATGCACCACACTGGGTCGGTGTAAAGATGCACTGTATTGACGCTTTCACTGGAGAGGAAATATGGACTGTATCCGGATACGGCTGTCAAGGCGGTATGGCTGTTGCAGACGGCTACCTAATATACCTCAACCTGTACGACATGCAAATATACTGCATTGGCAAGGGACCAAGCGCCACAACACTCACAGGACCAGAAACTACTATATCCCTCGGAGAAGAAGTACTGATTAGAGGCACTGTAACTGATCAGTCTGCTGGCACGAAACAAGACGAACAGGCAGCACGTTTCCCAAATGGAGTTCCAGCTATATCCGATGAATACCAAGATGAGTGGATGGAATACGTGTACATGCAGAAGCCAATCCCCGCAGACGCGACAGGCGTTGAAGTGGTGTTGGAGACTCTTGATCCTAACGGCAACTTCTATGAGATCGGCAGAGCAACAAGTAGCATGAGCGGCGTTTTCGGCTGCGCATTTACTCCAGAAGTTCCAGGACTATACAAGATCATCGCCACCTTCGAAGGCTCAGAGTCCTACTATAGATCATACGCGGAAACCTACATAAACGTAGGAGAAGCACCATCAGCAGCACAGCCAATAGAACCCGAACCAACAACACCTGAGCCTACAGAACCCGAACCAACAGAACCTGAGCCAACAGAACCCGAACCAACAACAGAACCCACAGAACCCGAACCAACAGAACCTGAACCAACAGAACCTACAGAAGCACCGCTATTCAGCACCACAGACTTAGCCATCATAGCAGCCGTTGCAGTAGCAGTAATAATCGGCATAACAGCCTACTGGAAACTAAGAAAACGAAAATAAACAATTTTCCCTCCCTTTTTTTGTGGGGAGTAATGCATTGGAAGAAAAGGGGGCTGAAAAGGCTCATCTATGGGAGAGATGAAAATCACCAAAGCGATTGTAGCAGCTTGTGGTTTTCTCCTTTTAGTTTGCCCATGGAGGAGCCTCAGCAAACCATTAGCTAGAAAGAGTGTATGACATGGAAAACAAAGCTCTCAGTAATAATGAGAAAATTTTGCTATTAGGCATTCTTCACTATATTATAGCAATTTTTCTGATAATAGTTAAAATCATTCCCTTTAACGTATTAGACTATCTAAA
>Ga0315533_1003548_pt1 | contig 10202 bp, 10 predicted proteins | sample SalMarSW160130MG_FD_203081 | JGI IMG/M metagenome (GOLD analysis project Ga0315533, IMG submission 203081) | Salt marsh sediment microbial communities from the Plum Island Ecosystem LTER, Massachusetts, United States - Salt Marsh Sediment SW1601-30 ...
GAATATAATAATCTGGAGCATTGTGGTTTGAATGGCAAAACTCCTTTTGAATTTCTTTCTGATTACAAGCTATCCAAAGCAACGAACTACAAACTAATCAAACCGACAAATGTCCTTGCCTAAAACAGTAGAAGAAATTTGACAAGGTTTTCCAAAAGAAAACCTAATCGCCATAGGCAGTCAAATTTTCTCTACGGGGTCAATAGAGTGTTTTTTTAGTTGAAAAATCACAATAAAAATAGTAAAATAGGACATAATAATATGAAGTTCCGCTTTATAAAATATTTACCGTTTTTAATCTTGGCTGCCGGAATAGGGCTTTTCGGTTTTTTTATTTTCCGAGTAGTGGAAGAAATTGATATTCCTTTGGAAGATAATTTTTCGAAAGAGGACTTTCAGGAAAAAGAAATGCCCGAGATAGTTTTACTTTTTGAACCGAGCAAATTGGATTGGGAAGAAAAAAATTCTAATGCTCCCTGGGCAAAAAGAGATGCTCATACCGCAGTAGTGTTTAATGATAGAGTTTTAGTAATGGGTGGAATTGAAGACGGAGACCCAAAACTGGCTTATCCTTATCATAATCATAAAAGCGATGTTTGGGCTTCTTCAGACGGAAAGGAATGGGAGTTGATAACTGATGATGCTCCTTGGGGAAAGAGAAGAGCTCATGCTTCGGTTGTTTTTAAGGATAAGGTTTGGGTGGTTGGAGGTTGGGAGAAAAATAGTTGGGAATTTAAAAATGATGTTTGGTGCTCCGAAGACGGAGAGAACTGGGACGAAGTTACTTCTTCTGCTCTCTGGACGGCAAGAAAAGGCCATTCTCTAACGGTTTTTAAAGACAAAGTGTGGTTAATAGGAGGAGTAGATGCGAGAGGCGCTCAAAACGATGTTTGGGCTTCTTCAGACGGAAAGGAATGGGAGTTGATAACTGATGATGCTCCTTGGGTGATAAGGTACGACCAGGCCGTGATGGTCTTTGAAAATAAATTATGGCTGGTGGGCGGAGTAGTTCCGGGAATGCCGGGAGAGAAAGATATCTGGGTTTCAGAAGACGGTAAAAGCTGGGAGTTGTTAATTGACGATCCTCCCTGGCAGGGAAGGCATGGTCATTGCGCTCTTTTATTTGAAGATAGAATTTGGATTTTGGGCGGCTGGGATGGCATCGGAAGGGGATTTAACGATGTTTGGTATTCCGAGGATGGTTTAAGTTGGGAGAATCTGACGGCAGAAAGTCCTTGGAAGGGGAGAGAAGACCATACCTGCGCTGTTTTGGACGATAAAATCTGGGTAATGGGAGGAATGATTACTGGCGGGAGAAGAGTAAATGATGTTTGGCGTTTAGTTGAATTTGCCGAACCTAATAATTGAAGTTCCGGGGAGAATAATAGAATTCTCAAAAAAATGGCAATTCCCAATTCTAATAAAAAATTAGTTGTTGAGATTAAAGGAAAAAAATATGCTAGATATCCAATAAAGACTCACTTTATTGAAACCTCTGATAATTTTAGTAATCTTGTTTTAAAATATGTTTTACCTTTTGCTAAAAAATCCGACATTGTTATTTTATGCCAGAAAATTGTTTCAATTATCCAAGGCAGGGTAGTTAGAAAATCAGATCTCAAAGTTGGATTTTGGGCAAGATTTCTTTCCAAATTCGCTAAAAAAACTCCTTATGGTTTTTCGGTAGGAAATCCTTTAAAAATGCAGTTGGCTATTAATTTAGCCGGTTTGCCAAAAATTTTGTTTGCCTGCCTTTGTTCAGGTATTACTAAAATTTTTGGAATTTCAGGAACTTTTTACCGAGTAGCCGGCCATCAAATTAGCCAGATAGACGGATTTTACGGCGAAGCTTTTTCTCAATATGGTAAAATAGGAATATTGGGTCCGAAAGACTGTAACAAAATTTGCCGGCAATTAAAAGAAAAGTATGGCTTCTCGTTTATGGTGACAGACGTGAATGATTTGGGAGGGAATATTTTAGGAAGAAGCGAAGATTTAAAAAATAAAGAGAAATTAATGTTAGAAATATTAAAAGATAATCCTGCCGGCCAAGCCAGCCAGCAAACTCCGATTATAATTATTCGTCAAATAAATGGTAAGTAAAATTTTCAATTCTCAAACAAAAACTATTAATTCAGCTGCTGGAATTTTAGCAGTATCGTTTTTGGTTTCGGGTCTTTTGGGTCTTTTCCGGGATCGTCTTTTAGCCGGCGCTTTCGGAGCTGGAGACGAACTTGATATTTACTTTGCTGCTTTTCGAATCCCTGATTTTATATCTATGGTATTAATAATGGGTGCAATTTCAGCTGCTATAATTCCTATTTTTAGTGATTATTTAATACGTTCTCACCAGGAGGCCTGGAAGTTTTTCGCCAATCTTATAAATTTATTTTTATTTTTTTTAATTATAATCTGTGTCATTTTGATTATCTTCGTGCCTCAAATTCTTTCTTTAATCGTTCCTGGATTTAGCGGCGTAAAAAAAGAACTTACTGTTTCTCTTACCCGGATAATGTTTTTAAGCCCGATTTTATTAGGGATAAGCCATATTGTTTCCGGGATTCTGCGGGTTTTCCGGAGATTTTTAGTAACGTCTATAGCTCCGATTATGTATAATCTGGGAATTATTTTCGGAATTTTATTTTTTGTTTCCTGGTGGGGGATTAAAGGTCTTGCCTGGGGAGTTGTTTTCGGGGCTTTTCTTCATCTTTTGATTCAACTTCCCATTCTTTTCAAAGTCGGTTTTAAGCCCCGGAAGATTTTAGATTTTTCCCACCCCGGATTTATTAAAGCTTTGAAGCTAACCTTTCCCAGAACCTTGGGGCTGGCTGCCAGCCAGATTAATCTAATAGTGATTACTGCTATCGGATCTACTTTAGCTGTTGGGAGTATTGCTGTTTTCAATTTAGCCAATAATCTTCAAAGGCTTCCCATAACTCTTATTGCAGTTTCTTTTTCTACTGCTGCCTTTCCTTTTTTGGCTATCTACTTTTCTAAAAAAAACAAAGAGAAACTCTTAAAAGAATTTTCGTCCACTTTCCGCCAGATTCTTTTTTTAATAATTCCTATTAGTTTGCTGATTTTTATTTTAAGAGCCCAGATTGTGAGGATAATCTATGGCGCTGGAAAATTTACTTGGGCTGACACTCAACTTACCGCTGCTTGTCTGGGTCTTTTTAGTTTCGGTATTTTTGCCTACGGCCTTTCTCTTCTAATTGCTAAAACTTTTTATGCTTTTCAAAATACAAAGATACCGGCTTTGGCAACCTTGCTTACTATAACTCTAAATATCGGGTTATGTTTTTTATTTATCTGGCTCTTAAAATTTGAGAATTGTTTCCAGAGATTTATAGTAAATTTTCTTGATATCCAAAAAATTGAAGGAAGTTTAGTAATTGGCCTTCCTTTGGCTCTTTCTATTTCGGGGATATTCCAATTATTTTTACTTTTAGTATTTCTTTATAAAAAGATAGGGGATTTTAGAATAAAGGAAATTTTTAATTCTCTAATTAAAATTTTGATAGCTAGCATTTTATTAGCGGGCACTTGCTATTTTACCCGCCAGACCTTAGCCGGTTTTGTTAATATGCAGACCTTCTGGGGAGTTTTTACTCAGACAGCAATTTCTGCCTTGGCCGGACTTTTTGTTTATTTAATATTCGTCTTACTTTTGAGATCTCCTGAAATTGAGATTTTAAAATTAATGTTTAATGGAAAAAAAACAAATTAGAAATTTTTGCATTATAAGTCATATTGATGCCGGTAAGTCAACTTTGGCTGACCGTTTTTTAGAATTAACAAAAACTATTCCTTCCCAGAAAATGAGGTCTCAATTTCTGGATATGATGGATCTTGAAAGAGAAAAGGGAATTACTATCAAAATGCAGCCGGTCAGGATGGGATTTGAATTTTCCGGCTTCAAGTATATTCTGAATTTAGTAGATACTCCCGGACATGTAGATTTTTCTTACGAGGTCTCCAGATCTTTAGCGGCAGTAGAGGGGGCTGTGCTTTTAGTTGATGCCAGCAAGGGAATTCAAGCTCAAACCTTGGCAAATTTAGATTTAGCTAAAGAGCAAAACTTAATTATCATTCCGGTAATAAATAAGATTGATTTACCTCAGGCAAAAATAGAAGAAACTATTAAAGAATTAGCTGATCTTTTAAAAATAGACAAGGATGGAATAATAAAAATTTCAGCCAAGAAAGGAACAAATGTTCAGCAATTATTAGAAGTTATAATAAAGAATGTTCCTTCTCCAGAGAGAAATATTGAAAAACCTTTTCGGGCTCTAATTTTTGACTCAAAATACGATTCTTATAAAGGAGTAATTGCTTATGTTCGGGTTATGGACGGAGAGATTAAAAAAGGAGAGAAGATTAAACTTTTAGCTACTAAAACTGGAGGAGAAATAAGAGAAGTTGGTTTTTTTACTCCCGAGCTTTCTTCTCAAAATAAAATATCTGCCGGTGAAATTGGTTATATTGCTACCGGAGTAAAAGAGATAGGCAAGGTTCGAGTAGGAGACACAATTACAAGTCAAAAAATAGGGGCCTCGCCTTGGCGGGGCTATAAAGAACCAAAACCGATGGTTTTTGCCAGCTTGTATCCTGAAAATCCGGATGATTTTGATTTATTAAAGGAAGCTCTGCTAAAGTTAAAACTGAACGATCCTTCTTTAACTTTTGAGCTTGAGACTAAGGAAGCTCTGGGAAGGGGATTCAGTTGCGGATTTTTGGGGACCTTGCATACTGAAATTATTTCTGAGCGTCTTTCCCGGGAATTTGGATTGAATTTGATAATTTCTACGCCTTCGGTAGTTTATAAAGTTATTGATAGTAAAAATAAAGAAGTTCTTATTTATTCAGCAACAGATTGGCCGGAATCTTCTCAGATTAAAGAATCTAAAGAGCCCTGGGTTTCTTTAGAAATAATTACTCCGGTAAAATATATGGGCGGAATTCTAGAAATTTTAAAAAATCTTGGAGGAAGCTATACCGGAACCAAGAATATCAGTTCTGAGAGGATAATTTTGATTTACGAGATTCCTTTAAGGGGAATTATTACTAATCTTTATGATCAAATAAAAGGCGCAAGCCAAGGTTACGCCTCAATGAATTATAAAGTTTTAGGTTTTAGAAAAGAAAGTTTGGTGAAAATGGAGATTTTAATTGCTGGTGAGAAAAAAGAAGCTTTTTCCAAGATTGTTCCTAAAAACAGAGCTTATCAAGAAGGAAAAAAACTGGTTAAGAAATTAAAAGAGACCCTGCCTCCTCAGCAGTTTTCAGTTGCCTTACAAGCTATAGTTGGAGGAAAAATTATTGCCAGAGAAACTGTAAAGGCTAGAAGGAAAGATGTTACCGCTTCTCTTTACGGGGGTGATTATACTCGTAAGAGGAAACTTTTAGAAAAGCAGAAAAAGGGCAAGAAAAAATTAAAGAAAACAGGAAAAGTCAGAATTCCCCCCAAAGTATTTTTGGAAATATTCCGTAGCTAATTAAAAACGCACCGCCAAAGCGGTGCGTTTTCCCAATTGAAAAAAAACAAAAAATTTGCTAAACTGAAAAAGCTAGCGGAACAAAGGAGCTAATATCCAGATGAACATGCTTAGAACCACCAAGGATATTAAAATGATCCATACTGTCTTAAAAAGTGTTTTAGATTTCATGTCATTTATATGATAGCAAAATTTAAAAGAAATAAAAAGAGGAATTCAAAGAAAGACATTTTTTTTTCAATTTCGCTCGGAATATTACTTGTATTGGTTATTAGTTTTTTAGTTGTTACAAATCGAAAAATTAGTCAGCGAAGAGCAGAACTTACTGCTCGGATTACAGCCCTAAAGCAGGAAACTGGAATTTTGGAGCAGAAAAACAAAGAATTAAAAGAGAAGATTTCTGAAGTAGGAAGCGAAGAATATTTGGAAAAAACTGCCCGAGACCAACTTAACATGAAAGCTCCCGGCGAAGAGGTGATAGTTATTACTGAAGAAGAGGGCAATAAGGAGGAAGAAGAAATTGAGGAAGAAAAAAATTGGTTAGAGAAAAAATGGGAAGAAATAAAGAGTGTTTGGAAAAGATAGTTTATACTGAGCCCCGCTTGGCGGGGCTCAGTGCGGGATTAGTATAGTGGTAGTACGTAACCTTCCCAAGGTTGAAGCGCCGGTTCAATCCCGGTATCCCGCTTAAAATACGCCAGCGTAGCTCAGGGGTAGAGCAATGTCTCCAATCTGCAACCAATTATAATTTTGACGGTGGTCGATAAATCTCGTATACTTAATATATCCCGATGCCTAAAAAACCTAGAAAAAAATGTCTTAGTTGTGGTAAAGAGACGTCACGGCCAGGTTACAAGTATTGCAGTAATAAATGTCAGCAAGAGTTTCAGTATCAATCTTATATTAAAAAATGGAAGAATGGTGAAGTTAAAGGACTAAACAGCTTGGGTTTAGTTTCGGCATACATTAAAAGATATTTGCGCAGGAAATTTGGAAATAAGTGTTGTTTGTGTGGTTGGTCAAAAATTAATCCAAAAACAGGAAAGGTTCCACTAGTAGCAGATCACATTAATGGTAATTGGCAAAACAATACCGAAGAAAATTTACGTTTGCTTTGTCCAAACTGTGACTCAATAACTCCTACATTCGCCGCCCTTAATAAGGGAAGGGGACGCAAGAATCGAGCCCCAAGCAAGAGAGCCCAAAAAGCACGTTTGTTGATTTGACTATAAATACGCCGATGTAGCTTAGTGGCAAAGCAGTGGTTTCGTAAACCACAGACGGCAGTTCAATTCTGCCCATCGGCTCAGGCAAATGGCGGGCAGGTAAGCGTTAGGTTATCGGTTCAAATCTGACCGCTGGCTCTGGTAAAAATTATGAGGATGTGATAAATTAGAAATATTAATCCATTAAATAGTGAAATATTTGTATTATAGTTATGAACGATTCAAATTTGACAATTAAAAAACTCCAAGACAGACTCCATTATTTGATGGACTGTCTTTGAAGTAGATAAAAGAAGGAAGCGATTGGAACAGCTTGAAAAGGAAAGCCAAAAACCAGAGTTTTGGAAAAATAAAAAAAAAGCGATTGAAATCAGCCAAGAGATTTCTAATTTAAAAGAAGAAATTAGTAGATTTAAAAAAATTGAAAAAGAAATAAACGAATTAATAGATTTAGAAAAATTAACAGGCGAGGACAAAAAATTAGCTAAAGAGATTGAGAAAAAATTTCGTGAATTGGAAAGTAAAATAAAAAAAGAAGAAGTTAAAACTTTCCTTTCTGGAAAATACGACAGAAATAATGCTATTTTACAGATCTTTGCCGGGGCTGGGGGAGAAGATGCTCAAGATTGGGCAACGATATTATTAAGAATGTATGAAAGATATTGCCAGATAAAAGGGTTTGAAACTAAAGTTTTAAGCCAATCCTTTGGCGAGGGCGGAGGTCCGGAAGGAAGGATAGGAACCAAGTCAGCGATTATGGAAGTTAAAGGTTCTTATGCTTGCGGACTTTTAAAAAAAGAATCGGGAGTCCATAGACTAGTTAGGCAATCCCCTTTCTCTTCTAAAAAGCTCCGCCATACTTCTTTTGCTTTAGTTGAAGTTTTGCCCGAGATTGGAGAAAAAGAACAAAAAGAGATTAAAGTTAAATCAGAAGATTTAAAACTGGAAACTTTCCGAGCTTCGGGGCCTGGCGGCCAGTATGTAAATCGTCGGGAATCAGCTGTTAGGATTACTCATCTACCTACTGGAATCGTTGTTAGTTCGCAGTCAGAAAGATTGCAGGGATTAAATAAAGAAAAAGCAATGAAAGTTTTATACGCTAAGCTTTATCAGCTAAAAGAGGTAGAGAGAAAGAGAAGATTGAAAGAAATTAAAGGAGAAGCAGTTTCGGCTAGCTGGGGAAACCAAATTAGATCGTATGTATTGCATCCCTATAAATTGATTAAAGATCTTAGGACCGGTGTTGAAACTTCGAATGTTGAAGCTGTGCTTGATGGGGATTTAGACCAGTTCGTCGAAGCCGAACTTAAAATGATTAATAACTAATATGCTTTCCATAGAAAATATTAGCAAAATTTATCCATCTCGCTCGGGAAATAGTCCCACAACTGCTCTAAATAACGTTTCTTTTAAAATAAAGGAAAAAGAATTTGTTTCTATCGTGGGAAAATCGGGGGCAGGCAAAACAACTTTGCTCAAATTAATTTTAGCTGAGGAAAAACCAACCCAGGGCCAGATTTTTTTTGATAGTCAGAATATTTATCAGATAAAAAGGTCCCAGCTTCCATTATTAAGACAAAGGATTGGCACGGTGTTCCAAGATTATAAATTATTTCCCTCAAAAACAACTTATGAAAATATTGCTTATGTAATGGAAGCAATGGGAGCGAGCAATGAAGAAATTCGGAGGGATATTCCCCAAATTCTAGAGCTTGTCGGAATGGCAGGAAAAGCTGATAATTTTCCAACAGAACTTTCCGGTGGTGAAAGGCAGAGGGTGACCATTGCCAGAGCGCTTGTCCACCGGCCCGATATTATTTTAGCCGATGAGCCGACTGGCAATCTCGATCCCTATCATACTTTTGATATTATTCGGCTTTTAGTAAAAATATATGAACTTGGCACGACTGTTATCTTAGCCACTCACGACAAAGAAGTAATTAATAATTTGGGGAAAAGGGTAATTACTTTAGATCAAGGAAAAATAATAAGAGACGAGGAAAGAGGAAGGTTTATTTTATGAAGAATAACCCTGCCCTCTATACTCTATAAATTATGAATGCTTTTAGTAAAAAAATTATAACTTAGAGAGTGGGGTGCTCACTTTATTCGCATGTTTACATCACTCAAAAGAACAATTAAAACGGGGTGGAAGAATTTTTCAAGGAATATTGCTTTAAGCGTAGCCACTATTTCTATTATGATTATGGTTGTTTCTTTGGCAACCTTGCTTTTTCTCTTAGGTCCAATTTCTGATATTTTAATATCAGATATCGAAGAAAAAGTTGACGTTTCAGTTTATTTTAAAGAAGATGTTTCGCCGGAAGATATTTTAGCAGCTGAAGAAGAAATTTATAAAATTTCTGAAGTAAAAGAAATTGAATATGTTTCTAAGGATCAAGCCCTTGAAAGATTTACTGAGAACCACAAAGATGATCCGGATTTGTTGGAATCTTTAACCGAAGTTGGTTATAATCCTTTTTTAGCTTCTTTAAATATTAGAGCCTGGGAGGTTTCTCAGTACGGGCAGGTTGCCAGTTTTTTAGAAACAGGACCTTTTAAAGATTTAATTGATAAAGTTGATTATTACCAAAGAAAACCGGTGATTGATAAAGTTTTTGCATTAATTTCAAGTATCAACAAAACTGGTATTTTCTTTAGTATAGTTTTGGGAGCGATTGCTATTTTAGTTGCTTTTAATACTATCAGAATAGCAATTTATAATTCCAACAAAGAGATTTCAATTATGAGATTGGTCGGGGCTTCAAACTGGTTTATTCGAGGACCGTTTTTAATCCAGGGAATAATAGTCGGTGTTTTTGCGGCTCTGATTACTTTATTAATAACTTTAGTTATTTGTTGGGGCCTTAATTCAAGGATTGGCTTGATTATTCCCGAAGTAAGCATGCTTGGCTTGCTCGCTGGAAATTTCTGGATGCTATTACTAATTCAGCTGGCCACCGGCACAGGTTTGGGAGTAATCTCCAGCCTGATTGCCACAAGGAAATATTTGAAGATTTAATATTCCGGGGTCGTCCTCAGCGGGAAAGTTTTAACTAAATATTCCGGGTCCCGCCTCATCGGGACTCCGCCCTGGCGGAGGTCGTCTAATGGTCCCGCCTCAGCGGGATTTTTAAAAATGTATAATGTATTATGTTTATGCTATTAAGAGTTTAAAGGACAGGCGTTTTTATATAGGACAGACAAATAATATCGAAAAGAGATTAGTTAGACATAACAAAGGATTAGTTAAATCAACTCGAAATAGAAAACCTTTTACTTTAATTTTTCGAGAAGAATTTATAAGCAGAAAAGAAGCAATTAATCGTGAAAGATATTTAAAATCTTTAAAAGGAGGTAACGAATTTAGAAAGATTTTAACTAAATATTCCGGGGTCGTCTAATGGTAGGACGATGGATTCTGGCTCCATTAATTTAGGTTCGAGTCCTAACCCCGGAGCAGGCTAGTGCACAGTTC
>Ga0315533_1003553_pt1 | contig 10193 bp, 6 predicted proteins | sample SalMarSW160130MG_FD_203081 | JGI IMG/M metagenome (GOLD analysis project Ga0315533, IMG submission 203081) | Salt marsh sediment microbial communities from the Plum Island Ecosystem LTER, Massachusetts, United States - Salt Marsh Sediment SW1601-30 ...
GCGTTCGAGTTCGGCCTTCATCACGGCAATACGGTCCGTTTCCTTCAAGCGCGCCTGCGGCACGTTCACCAGACGCGTCGTCCCCTTGGCGAAGCAGCCCAGCACTGCCATCATGGGCAACGCATCGGGCGTGGCGTTCAGGTCCAGTTCACGGCCAACCAGTTCCCGTGCTTCGACCCGAATCCGGCCCTCCTCGATTTGCACCTCGGCGCCCATTTCCCGAATGTAGTCCACCACTGCGCGGTCGCCTTGCATGTCATTCATATCGAGCCCCAGCGAGACCACGGCGTTGTCCCCCAGCGCACCTGCGGCGAGGAAAAACGTCGCCGAGGAGAAATCGGCGGGAATCCTGCGGTCGACAGGTTGATACTGCTGACCGCCGGGTACGCGGAACTCGGCCAGTCCTTCGCGTTCGAGCGTAATGCCCTGGCGGCGCAACCAATCGAGGGTGATCTCGACGTAAGGCCGCTCGTTGAGCACCGGGACCCGGATACGTGACGCGTCGTCAGCCAGCGGCGTGTTGATGAGCAGGCTGGTCAGGTATTGGCTGGTAACGGCCTCGATGGCGGTCTCGCCGCCGCGCAGGCGCCCCTCGACCACGAAGGGTGCACAGCCGTTTCGGCACGTCGAGCGGACCTTCGCGCCAAGGTCGTTAAGCGAATCGGCCAGGGGACCGGCCGGGCGGAGCCGGATTTGCGCGTCACCGGTAAACACGGCCAAGCCCTCGAGCAATAGTGCACCCGATCCCAGGGCTATGCGCAATGTGGTGCCGGAGTTGGCCACATCGATGACGTTCTCGGGCGTACGCAAGTCACCGCCTGTGCCCGCGACGCTCCAGAGGTCCGGGCGCTGCGCATCGATCTCGGCGCCCAGCGCGCGGTAGGCCCGCACCGCGGCTTGCGTATCTTTCGAATCGAGCGGCTGGCGGATTCGACTTTCCCCGGGGGCCAGCGCTGCAATCGCCACAGCGCGGATCGTGTGCGACTTCGACCCGGGAATCTCCACCTCGCCCTGCAACCGCGACCGATCACAAAGCAACTTCATCGTCACGTTCCTTCTTTCAGCGCAGTACTATCCTGGACGGAACCGGCAGGTCTCTGGGGAAGAGGACAATCTAAAGCTCGCACTCCCGACGGAACACGATGATAGTACGTTGTCACGCGAGGTGTCAAAAGCCGATATGCCTGAGGGCGTGCCTTGCCGCTAGCTCAGCAGCCCTTCGATGATCAGGTCCACGGCATCGTCTTCGGAGAGTCCACGTGAGAGGAGGGTTTCGAGTTGCTTCGAGTCGACACTGCCGATGGCGGCTTCGTGAGTCACGTGCGCGCCGGGGTGGTTCACCTCAACGATGGGCACGGCCTTGGCCAACCCGTTTCCCTGCACAATCTCCTTGCAGTCCACATGGCCCCGGGCGCCGTTTGCGCTGGCCGTGATGGTATTGAAGACCTCCGCCGACGCGTTCTCGCGCAGTGCAATGTTGGACTGCAAAACCGCGCGGGCGTACTCGCCGTTGAGGTGGCAGGTCTCGCGGATGGTGATCCGGTCGTCCCCACGGCCGCCGACGCGTGCGAGCATCTCCAAGACGCTATGCGCCGCGCAGTCGGTTACGTAGTCCAGGTCGATCCCGCCCACGCGGCCCCGGATGAGTTCGAACTCGGTCCTGTATCGCGCCTTTTCGTGTAAGGTGACGTGCGCCCTGGGCTCGACCAGGACACCCCCCTCCTTGCCATGGACATGCCGCTCGAAATAATTGTACGTGGCGCCCGGCGCGACGGTGATCTCCGCGTCCATCTTGTGCGTGACGTCCACTGCGTTCGGGAAGGTGCAGTGGGCCAGAATGCTGGCGTTTGACGCCTCTTCCATCCGGATATCCAGCACGATGTGCTGCAGACCTCTTTCGGGCAAGACGCCAAAACACATATGCACCGGTTTGGCGATATGGACGCCTTTGCGCACCACGATCTGCGCCGCGATCCCGTCAGGTCGTTCATCTACAACCACTTCGAGTCCCGGTACGACATGCGAGCCGATGACTTTGTTTTCGTGCACCTGGAGCCGGGCGACATCCTCGCCCAGGACGTGGCTGGGTTTCACGCCCGCCGACTCCAACAGCCGCTGGACCAAGTCATCTGTCGTCATTCAATTCCTCCGTTCAGCGGTTGGTTCACATGGTCGCAAGCGATGCACTTATCCTTGAAGTACGCGCCGATTTTCTCTACGGGCCCCTTGTCGATGATCTGACCGCAACACATCAGGAACGCGTGCTCGGCCTGTTTTAACACGGCCATGCTGTGCGTGATCAGAATGACGGTGGCCCCGTTGGCCTTCAATGCGCGCAGGGCTTCAAAAATGTGATCCAGCGCGGCCACATCGATGCCGGAATCCGGCTCGTCCATCAAAACGGCCTTCGGTTCCATGGCGAGGATTGAGGCCAACTCGATGCGCTTGCGCTCGCCGCCGCTAAGGGTCTTGTCCACAGCGCGATCGGAGTACTTGTTCGGGTCCAACCCAACCTGAGCGAGCACGGCCTCGAGTCGCTTGCGGCTCTTATCCTTGGCCCCTGCCAGGATGAACTGCCGCATGCCCAATCCTTCAAACCGCGCCGGTTCCTGCCAGGCCAGGGTCAGGCCGCGCCGGGCCCGTTCATCTACGGAAAGCCCATTGAGGGGTTCACCCTCGAAGCGAATTTCTCCCTCAATGTCCCGGTAGCCCGACAGGCCCATGATAGCATTGGCAAGCGTCGATTTCCCCGCACCGTTCGGGCCGATCAGCGCGTGCACGTGGCCCGCCCAGAAATCGATGGTCAAGCCATTCAGTATCGGCTTGCCCCCAAGCTCGAGGGTCACGTTTTCCAGTTCGAGAACACCCATTTTGCATGGCTCCCCATGTGTTGGTCCAATTGTGCCACACTACTGCCACAGCGCCGAACAATATCCAACATTGTTGGCTGGGAATGAGCATCGGAACCGGCAAGAAAACCCGAACACAAGCAAGCTCTTTGGAATATGGCGGAGAGAGTGGGATTCGAACCCACGGTACGCGTTAACGCACAACGCCTTAGCAGGGCGCCACCTTCAGCCACTCGGTCATCTCTCCGAAGTGCCCGGATTGACTCTACCATGAACCATCCCCGACGTGCAACTGCCGTCTTGACATCAACATATCAGCACCCTCCCCTCATCATTTATCCTTTTATTCCTCTGCGTAGCTCCGCGGGCTCGGCGTCTCTGCGTTTTGTACCTTCAACGCACAGGCGCGTAGGACGCAGAGGTACGCAGAAAGGGCTCCCATCCTGTATACTTTATACTTGTTTGGTGAGGAGGCCCTATGGTTAATCGCCGGGAAACGGTTGGGGTACGTGTCGGCGGCATTCACATCGGCGGCGGAGCGCCGATTGTCGTGCAGTCGATGACCAACACGCCGACGTCCGACACCGAAGCCACGGCGCGCCAGGTGTGCGCCTTGGCCGACGCGGGTTCGGAGTTAGTCCGCTTCACGGTCGATACACGCGAGGCCGCCGCCGCGACGCCGACGATCGTGCAGCGCGTCCGCGACGCGGGATATGCCGTGCCGCTGGCCGGCGATTTCCATTACAACGGGCACACGCTCCTGCGGCAGTATCCTGAGTGCGCGCGCGCCCTTGACAAGTACCGCATCAACCCGGGCAACGTGGGGTCCGGCGAATCTTACGACCGCAATTTCGCAACCTTCTGCCGGATCGCGGCCGACAACGGCAAGCCGATTCGCATCGGCGTGAACATCGGCTCGCTCGACAAGGACTTGGTCGAGCGGCAAACGCGGGAAAACACGGAGAAGGACCTCGGCAAGGGACCCGAGCAAATCCTGAACGAATGCATGCTCCTCTCGGCGCTCGAGTCGGCCGAGGCGGCACTAGGGTATGGCTTGCGCAAGGACCAGATCGTCCTGTCGGCCAAGAGTTCGACGCCCCGCCACCTCATCGCGCTGTACCGCGAACTGGCCAAGCGCACGGACCAGCCGCTGCATCTAGGCCTGACCGAAGCAGGCATGGGTGTCAAAGGGTTGGTATGGTCGGCCTCGGCCATGGCGGTCCTGCTCGAGGAGGGCATCGGCGACACCATCCGCGTCTCGCTGACGCCGCGTCCCGGTGGTGACCGGCGCGAGGAAGTCTACGCGGCGTGCGAGCTGCTGCAAGCGCTGGAACTGCGGGCCTTCATGCCCAGCATCACGGCCTGTCCAGGCTGTGGACGCACAAGTGGCACGGCGTACCAAATCCTCGCTGAGCAAACGCGGCAATACGTCGCGGCGCGCACGGCCGAGTGGCGCAAACGGTATGAGGGTGTCGAAAACCTGAAGCTGGCAGTGATGGGCTGCGTGGTCAACGGCCCGGGTGAGTCCAAGGCGGCGAACGTCGGGATTAGCTTACCGGGAAAGGGCGAAGCGCCCGTCTGCCCCGTGTACGTCGACGGCGAGATCGCCGCCCAGTTGCGCGGCACACCGGAGGAACTTGCTGAGACCTTCCACAAAATCATCGAGGATTATGTGACAAAGACCTATCCCACTAAGAAATCAGGGGCAACGCCAAACCGTCGTCCTGAGCAAAGTGGAGGGTCCCGCTCAGGGCCTGGTCGAGAATCATGGTAGCTGTCAGCCGTCAGCTGACACCTGATAGCTGACATTCATATTCTTCCTCTGCGTAGCTCCGCGGGCTCGGCGTCTCTGCGTTTTGTACCTTCAACGCAGAGGCGCGCAGGACGCAGAGGTACGCAAAGTTTCGAAGGGCAACTACGTTTTATGACGCTGAACGACATGCTGTGCAACGAGATTCTGCCGATTGTCCGGAAACCGTCGCGCTACCTCGGAACTGAACTGAACGCGGCACATAAGGACCTCGACAGGGTCGAGCTGCGGATCGCCTTAGTTTTCCCAGACTTATACGAGCTGGGATTGGGGAATCTCGGGCTTCATATTCTCTACGCGATCCTGAACGACCTGCCGTGGTGTTGGGCGGAGCGGGCGTATGCCCCAGCGGCGGACATGGAGGCGACGTTGCGGGCGCGAGGGCTGCCCTTGTTTGCCCAGGAATCCAGGGACCCGCTCAGCGCTATGGACCTGATCGGGTTCACGCTCCAATCCGAGTTGACTTACACCAACGTCCTGAACGTCATCGACCTGGCGGGCATCCCGCTGCGCAGTCAGGACCGCAGCGACACGCATCCGCTGGTCTTCGCTGGCGGACCAGCGGCCGTGAATCCGGAGCCCATGGCGCCGTTCATGGATTTCTTCGTCATCGGCGACGGTGAAGAGGTCGTCGTCGAATTGGCTGAATTGGCCCGGGGCACGCGCCGGGCGAGCCGCCATGAGAAGCTGGCCGAACTGGCCACGCTGGACGGCGTCTACGTACCGCAGACATATCCCTTCGAGACGCTGGCCAACGGCCGGATCGTACCGGAGGAGGGCGCGCCGAGGATCGTCCGGCGCCTGGTCAAGGACCTCGATGCCGCTCCGTACCCGACCCGGGGCATCGTGCCATTCACACATCTCGTGCACGACCGGGTGGGGCTCGAGGTGTTCCGCGGGTGCACGCATGGATGCCGGTTCTGCCAGGCCGGTATGACCAACCGCCCAGTGCGTGAGCGCAGTCTCGCCACGCTCGAGGGCCTCATGCGCGAGACCCTGGCTTACACGGGCCACGATGAGGTGTCGCTGGTGTCGCTCTCGACGTGTGACTACACGCGGGTGCGCGCGCTGCTCGAGCAATCGGCCAAATGCGCCAACGCAAGCAACACGGCGGTTTCGCTGCCGTCCCTGTGGGTCGACACGTTGTCTGTGGAACTGGCGGACTTGATTACGGGCGTGCGGCGCAGCGGGCTGACCTTCGCCCCGGAGGCCTCCACCACGCGGCTACGCATGGTCATCAACAAGTGTATACCCGATGAGGACCTGCTCGACGCGTCCGCAGAGGCCTTCAGGCGCGGCTGGGGCCACGTGAAGTGCTACTTCATGATCGGCCTGCCCACGGAAACCGACGAAGACGTCGAGGCCATCGCCCACCTGTGCATGCGCGTGCTCGAGCGCGGCAAGGCCATCACCAAACGAGCTAAAGTGTTCACGACCGTTTCGACGTTTGTGCCCAAGCCCTTTACCCCATTCCAGTGGGCCGAGCAGATCGGCCTGGAGGAAACTCGACGGCGTCAGCGCATCCTCAAAAAGCGCTTCCGGGGGAATCCGGGCATCAAGTACGGGCGGCATAAACCCGAGTCAACGTTCATTGAAGGCCTGATCGCCCGGGGCGATCGCCGCACCGCGGACCTGATCGAGACGGCATTTCACCGGGGTGCACGGTTTGAAACTGATGACGCCTGCCTGAACCTACAGGTCTGGCAGGACGCCATCGACGAAACCGGTTACGATGTTTCAGCCACATTCCACGCGCGGGCGCTCGATGAGAGGCTGTCGTGGGACCACATCGACGTGCTCATCCCCAAGGCGTGGCTTCAGGCGGAATGGGCGCGCGCCATGGCGGGCAAGCCGCTCGAGGATTGCCGCCGCGGACAATGTAACCGCTGCGGCGTGCACGAGCGCGAGGCCGCCGTCTGCGCCGCGATGTTGGAGCGCGTGCGCCAAGCGGAGCTGCAGATAAGTGTCCCGCAAACCAGTGGTGAACCCGAACGGACCGAGCCACCACCCGCACAACGGCTGCGGTTCCGCATCGGACGCCGCGATGAAGCGCGATTCCTGTCGCACCTGGAATGGGCCAACGCCTGGATTCGTGCGTTGCGCCGCGCCCAGGCGCCGCTCTGCTATTCGCAAGGGTTTCGCGCCCATCCCAAGGTCGCGTTTGCCGCTGCGCCGCCGGTCGGCGAAGAATCTCAAGGGGACTACATGGATATCGTGCTCAAGAAGCGTATGGACCCGCACGACCTGCTCGACCGGCTTCAGACGACGCTGCCGCAGGGCTTCCTCGCTTTCGAGGCGGTCGAGGTCCCCTTGAAAGCGCCCTCGCTGATGAGCGCCGTCACCGGATTCGCCTATAGACTCGAGGCCGTCGCGGACCCCAACCAGGTCGAGGCGCATGTCCGTGAACTGCTGGGCGCGGAGACGCTCATCGCCAAACGCACAGGTCGTCCTACGGGCCGGCGCAAACGTAACGAGGCCGTTACAGTGGATTTGCGCCCCACTATCCGCAAATTGGCCGTCACCCAAATCGATGGAAACCGTATCACGCTCGATCTCACGACCACGAAAGCTGGTGACAAGCTGGCCAAGCCCCGGGAAATCATTGCCCTCCTCGGACTGGACCCGATCACCACGCGTGTGGTCAAACATGCCACCTATCTGGAAAATTTGGCAGGATAACATTGCCGGATTCACGCCCTGGGGTGAAAGTCCTTATGGGCACGGGTGAGGCGCTCAACGCTGACATGCGTGTAGAGCTGGGTGGTGGCAATGTTGGCGTGGCCGAGCATTTCCTGGACGGCGCGGAGGTCAGCGCCGTTGTCGAGGAGATGGGTGGCGAAGGAATGGCGAAGCATATGGGGGGTGACGTTCTGTTGGATGTTCGCGGCGCGCGCATGGCGCTTGACCACTTGCCACACAGCCGTCCGGCTCATGCGCCTTCCACGCGACGACAGGAACAGGGTCTCGTCTAGGACTTTGCCTGCCGCGCGGACAGGCAGCCAGACTTGAAGACGCTCGATGGCACGCTGGCCCAACGGCACCAAACGCACCTTCGCGCCCTTACCGTGCACGCGCACGGTGGCCTCCTCGAGTGACACGTCCCTAAGCGGGAGGTTGGCCAACTCGGAAATACGCAGGCCACAGGAGTAAAACAGTTCGAGAATCGCCGCGTCGCGAACACCGTGTTTGGCGTTGGAATCAGGCGCGGCGAGGAGCCGCTCGACTTCCTCGCCTGAGAGTACATGGGGCAGCGCTTGGATCAAGCGGGGCGAGTTGAACCCGTCGGTGGGGTCCTTTTCGGCAATGCGTTCCTCGCAGAGAAACCGGTGGAACCCACGAATTGCGCTGAAGTGCCGCGCCGCCGACCGGGCCGATAGGCCTTGCTCGCGCAGCACGATCAGGTGGTCCATCACATCCTCGCGCAGGATGTCATCCGGCGAGGCGATGCCGTTTTCCTCGAGGCCGGTCAGGTACCGGTCGAGGTCAGCCCCGTAGGCCGATAAAGTTTTGTCGGATAGGCCGGCCTCGAACACTGCGGCCTCCATGTATTGGTCGAGCAACGGCCTAAGCTCTCGGTTCTCCATTTCGTACCCCCACGCTCAGGATGACGAGAACGCAATGTATTTGATCTTTGGAGTGCGTGCAAGTAAGTCTTCTATACTTACGTCCGGTACAGCGACCTGGGCGTCGAAGCTTCGGCGGCGACGCGAGACCAGGCGCTACAATTCCCCTCTATTCTTCATCCTTCTCAATGCAAATCGCCCCGGTGTACGGTCATACACCGGGGCGATCAACAACCTCGTAAAGGGCGATACGGCTTAACCACCCATTGTGATCACGAACACCACACGCCGGTTCTTCTTGCGGCTCTCGGGGGTTTCGTTCGACACCGCCGGCTGAGATTCCCCGAAGCTCTTGGTCGTAACACGGTACTCGGCAATGCCGTGGTCGACCAGGTACTTCTTCACGGAGTCCGAACGGCGCTGCCCGAGCCCCATGTTGTACTCATCCGTACCGACGTTGCAGGTATGGCCCTCGATGAGCAACTTGTCATTCCGATACTCCTTCATCTCCCGGATGACCGCCCCAAGGATCGGCTCGGCATCGGGCCGGATATCGGACTTGTCGAAATCGAACAGCACGTGGCTAAAGACGGGCTTCGTGCGCGTGGGCGGCGGCGGAGGCGGCGGAGGCGGAGGCGGAGTCAGTTTAACTTCCTCTTTCTCTTCGTACATGCCATACACTACACCACGGTTGCCCCATAGCTCAGCGTCACCGGCATTCGAGGCCGGCTCCTTCGGCCACCACCAATAGCCGGAGCGCGCCGCATCTTTCACTGGCCCTGGGGTCGCTTCGCTCTGCGCCCACCAGGACAGATCGTCCCAGACTTTTGCAGCGGACGCGGAACCGCACATGCTTACCAATGCAATCCCCAAAGCGCAAATAAGCACTTTCTTCATAGTGGTCATCTCCTCATGTTTCCGCTCGACGCTCATTCAAGCACTGTAATGGCACAACTCTCATGCAACTCCTATTTAACCATAATCGAGAGAGTCTGTCAAGTCTTTTCTAAAATCCCCTCAAACCCCTTTTGTCTCACCATATGATCCATCCAATCTCAGAAAAGTTCCACACTCTTACCCAATAAGTTTATCACATGATGCCCTCCCGTGCAAATTTCCCTCGAAGACCGCATAGGCTGTAGCAATGCCACATCAAGGCCCCTTCAGGGCCGCGCAGCAATCAACACCGAACCGCAGGGCTACTCGCGTTTGACCCTCCAAGATCATCGCAATAGCGTCTTCGAATGGCTAGTTTCGGGCATGAGCACGCCAATATTGAACTGAGGAACGACCCATCATCTGAAGGTTGGCAAAATGCTAGCCTGCGATGTTTCCGGGCTACGCGCGCCGACGTGACCGCCGTTTCTTCCCAGCCAGTACTACCAACACCACGACTGCCACTAGTAGCACGGCATCGCCTGCGCAATCGCCTGGCAAAACGGCGCCTGAAACGGGCACGCCCTCGAACGTCTCGGGCGCCGTGCCGAACTGAACGATACCGGAATGCCACACCAGGAACCCCAAGTACGCCGTGCCGTCCAGTTCCAGCTCGAGGTAGCTGTCCGGCACAAGCCATGCTGCCACCGCCTCCGCCGGATACCACCCAGCGTCGTGGTAGTAGTACAGGGCCACGGCTTCCGGTGCAACGCCCTCGGGCACGGGCAGCCATACACGGCGCGGTGTGGCATAGACCTGTTCCGGCCCTATCGCATAGGGTTGTCCGACGCCCTCGGCGAGCAGAGGAATCGTGCTGGGGTCGGAAAGCTCGGTCACAGCAATGTCCGCGTTGGACTCCGCATCCAGATCAAGCCCCCGCGTATCGAAATCGGCGTAAGACGGCTGCCAAATCGCCGCGGCCTCCTCCTCCACCTCTCCTGTGACCTGGAACGTGTAGACAATTGGGCCGATCGCCGCACCGGATACACTGGTCGCGCCGGCGACCATGGAGACCTGTTCGCCAGCCAACCATGG
>Ga0315533_1003555_pt1 | contig 10182 bp, 13 predicted proteins | sample SalMarSW160130MG_FD_203081 | JGI IMG/M metagenome (GOLD analysis project Ga0315533, IMG submission 203081) | Salt marsh sediment microbial communities from the Plum Island Ecosystem LTER, Massachusetts, United States - Salt Marsh Sediment SW1601-30 ...
CAATCTATCAGTCCGGTTCCAGTCAGTAGGATATACGGATCAGATGGATTCATATATGTCTGCTTCTGACTTGATACTTGGAAAAACCGGTGGTTTGACAACTTCTGAGGCTTTGGCGAGTGGATTGGCTTTTGTCATTGTTGACCCTATACCCGGTCAGGAACAGCGTAATGCCGATCACCTCCTTGAAGAAGGGGTGGCAATAAAATGCAACAATTGGCCGGTCTTAGCTTACAAGATAGATAAATTGCTTGATAATCCTCAGGGTCTTGCCCAGATGCAGCTTAAGGCCCGAAAGTTGGCCAAGCCCTCCGCAGCTAATGATATTGTTAAAAAATTACTATGTCTTTGAGGTTTTTATTGGTGGAGAGCCGCCTGATGGATAGGACGATTTTTATAGCGGTTGGCAGTCGTAACAAGGAGAAAAGAAAACAGTATAGGTTAATGCTGCATAATTTATTGCAAGCTGCTTAGGAAAATCTGAGGGCATCATACTAATTTCTTGACAGGTGCTTGTATTTGTCGCGGTAAAGCCGAGGGATGGCCAAGATGGCCGTGAACTAAAATAATTGACAAGGGGTATAAGAAGCTGTTATCCTATAAGCGCTTTATTTTTGCCACCAAGGCACAGCTCGGAAGACAGAGGACAGAAGACGGAAAAATCTGACTTCTGATTTCTGACTTCTTCGTGGCTAATTTACGGCGGCGTAGCTCAGCTGGTTAGAGCATGGGATTCATAAGCCCAGGGTCGTCGGTTCGAATCCGACCGCCGCTATTTCCACTGTTTGCAGTTCGGCAAACAGTGGAAATCCGAAGTACTAAATACGAAGTACGAAACAAATTCAAAATGTAAAATTCTAAATGTTTAAAACAGCATGTTTCAGTTGTTTTAAGGTTTTGGTAATTAGGATTTATTTAGGATTTCGATATTCGAATTTCGAGCTTCCTATGTCAAACGATAAGTGTTTGACATAGGAAATGCCCCCATCGTCTAGTGGCTTAGGATACCGGGTTCTCAACCCGGCGACAGGGGTTCGACTCCCCTTGGGGGTATTTTTTATTTATTATTGACTATTTACTATTTTTTATTTTTCCAATTGCTTTTGAGTGATGAGTGAGAACAAAGAAGACCAGCAATTTATGAAGGTTGCGATTGAGCAGGCGAGGGAAATAAAACGGATTGTAAATCAGGCAAGCAGGTTTTTGGCATGTTTGTGCAGTTTCGGCAGGTCCTGCTGAATAACATCCCAAACAACAGCATTTTCAACAATATCATATCCGTGAATGAGAATATTGCGAAAAGAAATAATCCGCTGAAAATGACTTATTTTCGATGCCGTATCCGGGTCAACTCTGGATAACCTGTTTAGTGCTTCGCCTATAATCTCAAATTGGCGTTCAACAGCGGATTGAAGCATTCGGTCGTTTTCATAATCATCGAAAGTTTTTTCGGAAATGAAATCGAGGATATCAGCCGAGGCCAAACGAATATCTTCGAGAATCTTTTTTGATTCAAGCTGCATAGAGAACCTTCCTTTGCTGATTTATTTTCTGTAAGAAGTACCGGTTCTTTACGGCTTTTGTCATGACCATATCCACTTCCGTACCAAGCAGATTTTTTAAAGCTTCAAGCAGGCCGAAATAGGCATCAGCATATTGGCCCTGCTGTAAAGGTTTAAACTCCACCAGAAAGTCAATATCGCTTGAATCGCAGTCGAAGTTTTTGGTTAACGACGAACCGAAAAGCTCCAGCCTGCTTACGTTGAAACGTGAACAAAGCTGCCGGATTTCCGAAAGATGTTTTTCAATCAGGTCAAGCATAAACGTCCTTCTTCCTTATTAAGGACTCTATTCCACAACAAATCGGCACATACAATTTATTATAGCAAAGTACTACAAATTAGCAAAAATAATTTTTTACATTTAAGAATTCTTAGCTTAATATCTTCTGTGAAAGAATTGAGGAAAAATAAGGTCGGTTTATGATAGACAAAATTGACGAAAAGTATATGAAGGTTGCGATTGAGCAGGCGGGGATTGCCGAGGAAAATGGTGATGTTCCGATTGGAGCGGTTATTGTTTATAAAGAGCAAATCATCGGTAAGGCCTACAATCAAAGAGAACTGCTAAAAGACCCTACGGCACACGCCGAGATAATTGCCCTGACACAGGCGGCAGCCGCTCTTGAAAATTGGCGATTAAACGGCTGTACGATGTATGTTACCTTAGAGCCGTGCCCGATGTGTGCAGGGGCGCTGGTTTTGGCCAGGATGGATAGACTGGTTTACGGCTGTGACGACCCAAAGACAGGGGCTGTGAAAAGCTTATATAACATCGTTCAGGATGAACGGCTCAATCACAGATTAGAAGTTACAAGCGGCGTACTGGCTGACGAATGTACGCAATTACTGCAACGGTTTTTTCAGAATCGCAGGGGAAAAACTGAAAATTAAACACGAATGATTATATGGAGTAGATTATGAGCAATAAAATGGAACAGAAATTTGCGAGTATCATCAACAGTAACTTAAGCAAGCATATATTAGCTGGCATTACGATGGTTTGTATTTGCCTGATATCTTTCGGGTGTCAATCTGCCAGTCCTTATGGCATTTTTGAGAAGCAAACAGATATCGGCGATGTTAATTATCCCGGTGCGATGGAATATAATCCGAAAACCAAGGAATATAATATTACCGGCAGCGGCGCAAATATATGGTTCGGTGTGGACGCTTTTTATTATGCATGGAAACAGGTTTCCGGAGATGTAGAATTGATGACAGATATTTCCTGGGTGGCAGAAGAGGGTAATGAACACCGTAAGGCCGGCTGGATGATACGACAAGACCTGGAGCCGGACAGTCCTTACGTCGATGCGGTAGCACATGGCGGTGGTTTAATATCGCTGCAGTATCGCTTGACAAAAGGCGCCGATACCGAGGAAGTCAAGTCCACCATACCGGCACCAGCTACGTTAAAGCTAATACGGGACGGAGATGTTTTCTCTCTATATGTATCAGAGGATGGAAAGAAGTTCGAATCGGCAGGAGAGGTCAGCCTAAGCTTATCCGACCCGGTCTATGCAGGCCTGATAGTCTGTTCACATAATAATGCAATCACCGAAACAGCAATCTTCAAAAATGTAAAGATGAAGCAGAAAAAGGCACGCAACGGAGACCAGTGATTAAACTATAGATGTGCCTGTAACAGGTGTAACAGTTTCGCCCTCAACGGCATCTGTACGGTATGAACTACTAAACTAAAATTTTTAAAAAGGAATAAATATGAAACGAAACATCCTAGCCACCCTGTGGTTCATCTTAATCTGTCCCCTATGTTTGTTGGCGCAGCCGCCCTGGCAGCAACATGGCAAACTTCAGGTGTCCAAAAATGGGCATACGATTCAACATAATGACGGCACTGGATTTCTGTGGATTGGAGATACGGCATGGGGCATGTTTCAACAGCTCACGCGTGAAGAGGTTGATCACTACTTGGATAACCGTCAAAAGCTGGGATTTACTGTAATTCAATCAGTGGTATTTTGGTATCCGCATGGTGGTGGGATGAAAAGTGGTCCTCATAATGCCGCCAATGCCTATGGCCATCGACCCTTTAGTGGTGATGAAGATTCTCCTAACACAGCCGAGCCATTGCTTGCTAAGGGAGGGAGCCCTGACTCACCCAATGACTATTGGGATCATGTAGATTATGTAATTGGGGCCATAAAGAAACGGAATATGTATTTGGCCATGTTGCCTTGTTGGGGGCGAGCCTATATCACCCTGCAATTTGGTGGGTCTCACGAAGAGTTCACAGAGAAGGAAGCCAAGGCCTATGGTGCTTTTTTGGGAAAACGTTTTCAGCAGGAACCACACATCCTTTGGGTAATAGGTGGCGATGCCAAGGCACAGACCAAGGATTATGACAAGCGTCATATCTTCAGGGCTATGGTAGAGGGGATTGCGCAGGGTGTGACTGGGCAACAGCCCGCCTGGCATCAAGCCCACTCGGCCTGGAACCAGGTTTTTATGACCTATCACCCGGATGGTGACCCTTCTGTTAATTCTTCGAATTGGTTTCATGAGGATGCCTGGCTTACTGCCAATGGCGTAGAAGTTTGGAAACAGGTGGACCAAGTCTACCCGACGATGTTAAGTGAATACCAACTTAACAAGCCGATTAAACCGAGTCTCTTTCTGGAGGGATCCTATGAAGTTGGATCTTATGGTCATGAATGTGGCTGGGTAACCCCTGTCAGGGTGCGTCGGCAGATTTACCATACTTTCTTTGCCGGCGGAGCCGGGCATACCTATGGGGCAGCACCGATTTGGGCCATGCGTGGTACCGGCGGGGATTACAATTGTGACTTCACCTGGAAACAGGCCCTTGAGTTTCCTGGAGGAGCTCAGTTTGCAGGTGTGTGTAAGCCGTTTTTACTAGAGCATCAATGGTCTGAATGGGTCCCGGATCAAGGTATTTTAGATGGGGCAGCCGGTGAGGGTGAAAGCTTAAAAACCGCTGTTACTTACGCATCTGGCCATATGGCCTTGGTGTACTTTTCCAATAACTCGCAGACGAAGATAAAAAATACTCTGAACAAAGCAGCTGTAGCCCATTGGTTTGATCCACGCAACGGTCAAGAGGAGCAGGCAGGTCGATTTAAGCAGAATGAGGTCCGGGACATGGTCCCACCTGAAAAGTGGGAAGACGCCATATTGGTCCTTCGAGTTAGTGACTAAGACAACTTGTAAGGAGAGCCAAAAGGGGTCAGGCTTTGAGGTTTGTGGTCGTATACAAAAAGAAAACTGATGATCACCGAGCCACCGCCTACTATGAACGACATATCTCGTATCAAAAACTTTCTGAACGCATTGATTAAATCTTCCATCTCTCACCTCATAATACACTAAACTATTATTGGAATCAGCTTCAATCAGCGTAATCTGCGATTAAGTTTACAAACCATATTCTTTAATTTTCCTATACAGCGTTCTTTCGCCGATACCAAATTAAATTAAAAATAAAAAATCAAACTGCAAAACTACATAGTAAAAATCAAATTTTCTTCAGTATAGAATCTCATCCCGGCCTGCCGGGATTCCGAATTTTTGCTTTTTACATTTTGATATTTAATATCGCTCGCAGTACACAATACGAAGCTATAAATCATATTCCTTGATTTTGCGGTTCATTGTAACAACGACCATGGATTTTCGCCGGACGGTAAACTCATAGCGATAAGCCATCATCATAAGGGAAAGTCACTTATTTATGTACTGCCCCGTGAAGGTGGAACGCCCCGACAGGTAACCGAATCGGGGCCATCGTATTGGCACGGCTGGTCGCTGGACGGCAAGACCCTGGCTTACTGCGCAGAAAGAAACGGTAAATTCGATATCTATGCTATACCTGCGGCTGGTGGGCAGGAAGTGCAGTTAACCGATACCGAAGGGCTGGACGACGGGCCGGAATATTCTCACGACGGACGATGTATCTATTTCAATTCCGAGCGGGCAGGCATAATGCGAATCTGGAGAATGGACGCCGATGGCAAGAACCAAACGCAGATTACTTTCGATGAAGAGTATGCCGACTGGTTCGGCCATCCATCGCCTGATGGGAAATGGATTGTGTTTCTTTCCTATGATAAGGACGTGGAAGGACATCCGCCTAATAAAGATGTGGCGATACGAATTATGCCGACCAGCGGAGGTAAGCCTCGAATATTAACCAAATTATTCGGCGGGCAGGGAACCATCAATGTCCCTTCCTGGTCACCCGACAGCAAGCACGTAGCTTTCGTAAGCTATCGACCTGCAAGTACAAGCCAATAATACAAGGCCGGGCTATTAGCTAAGCTTGACGGCTGTGCCGTAAACTAAAAGCTCAGCGGCACTTCCCACGACAGACGTAGTCATATAGCGAACGTTGATTATCGCATCGGCTCCCATGTGTTCCGCCTGGGCTATCATCCTGTTGGTAGCTGCTGACCTGGCCATTCCCATCATCTCCGTATATTCAGTCAATTCGCCGCCGAGAATAAGCCTTGCGATAGCAGAGAGGTCCTTGCCAAGCCAGATAGCAAAAACGGTATGGCCCTGAGCGAGGCCGAGAATTTCGGTGACCTTTCTGCCGGGTACTTCCGTGGAATTCAATAGCAAAACTGCCGTTTCAGAAACGGTTGATGGAAGCACTTCTGCCTGTCCCCTGCTCGTCTTCTGTTCGAGAGCGAGGGTCAGCAGGACCACAAGGATACCGCCCAAGAGGCAGAAAACCGCTATCCGCAGCCACCAGGGCACGACCGGATCATCTTCAACGAGCACGTGCCACGGCACGCCGGCAAATACAACCACAAACAGTCCCAACACAAAGGCCAGCGAACCAATTTGTCGAATTGCTTTCATAACTTTCTCCTTAGCTTGAATTTTTTTTTCAGCCGCAAATGGACACAGATTAACACTGATGAAAAATAAACACCAGATATTTAGCTGAGTTTACCAATATTGGTGCACCAATTCACGGATATGGCTATCATAGATTTTACATACTCTGGCCATAGTCTCTTCGGAGAGCGACGGCATATCCGCGGCAGAGCAGTTCTGTTCGACCTGTGACGGACGCTTTGCGCCGGGGATGGTGCATGCTACAGCATCGAACATCAAAATCCAGCGCAGGGCAAACTGAACCATAGTCATTTCTGACGGACATATAATCTTTAGCTGGTCAATGACCTGCAGACCGACATCATAATCAATGCCGGAGAAAGTTTCACCCCTGTCAAAGGCCTCGCCGTGGCGGTTAAAGGTTCGATGGTCGTCAGACGCGAAGGCAGTATCCGGTTTTAGCTTTCCCGTTAGCATCCCGGAGGCCAGCGGGACGCGGGCCAGGATACCAACTCTACGCTTGCGGGCCTGCTCAAATAAAAGCTCGGCAGGTCTCTGGCGGAACATGTTAAAGATGATTTGCACGGATTGAACATTGGGATACTCTATTGCCTTTAGGGCCTCTTCGACCTTTTCGACACTGACGCCGTAGTAGCGGATTTTTCCGGCTTTGACCAGGTCATCGAGCACTGCGAAGACTTCCGGCATATAGTAAACCTGCACGGGTGGACAATGGAGCTGAAGCAAATCAATGGCTTCAGTATCGAGGTTTTTGAGACTGCGCTCGACAAAGGACGTGAGGTTTTTGCGATTGTAGCCTTCCGGGGTGTGAGGATTTAACCGTCGTCCGGCCTTGGTGGTGATGTAGATGGTTTCACTGTGCTCGCGGCGCAATTGCGCCACCAAGCGTTCGCTGTGGCCGTCACCATAGACATCGGCGGTGTCAAAGAAGTTGACGCCAAGCTCCGCGGCCCGATGTAAAGCGGCCAGAGATTCGGCATCTTTGACGGGGCCCCACGTGCCACCAATCGCCCAGCCACCAAAACTGACGGCAGAAACTTTCCAGCCCGTGCGTCCCAAGTCCCGGTATTGCATAGGTTCATCTCCTATTAAATTTACGAAGCTGCGAAAAGCCCGGTTACTCGAGGCATTTATATCGCAGCGTGTTAACTAATTGAACCAGTGGCTTTCTTTGCCCGGAGCCAGAACAAAAGGATGAGAACGCCCAATACCCAACAGCTCAAAAAATCGCCGAGGAACCACGCAGCAGGCATATTCACCAACAGTCCCGTTATCAGGCAGATGACAGCTATAAATACTGAAACCAGACCTGAGAATGGTACCATTACTCCGTATTTCATAGGGTTCATCGCCAGGATAATGAAAAATACTCCAATGCCTGCAAACGTAGCTGATAACGTACGAATTCCATACGTAACCAACGGTGAGTCCGGCAGGGTATCAATCCCGAAAAAACCTGCAATAGACTCGAACACCGACAGCGGCAGGAATAATCCTACTACCGAGAGCAGGCATAAAATGCCAGTTATCCACAAACAGATTTTCAATCCACGCATTTGTGACTCCTTTCACTAAACAGCAGAACATGACCAGAACGCCAAGACGAATATCCAAAAAGCTACATCCCGATTTATCAGGAAGAGCTATTATTTAGCCGGAGTTAACCTGAACAGAACCACATCATGCGAATCTACATCGCCGACAAAATCGTCTCTTGTTGTACCGATGTCCTTTTTCTGCCATAAATCGCGAATCTTATATTTGCCTTTGAGAAACGAAAGATGCGTCCATTTCACCCTGATTTTTACAGTATTATCGCTGTTGTTAAAGAAGCACACAGCCCAATCGCCATCTGACAATTCCCTGACCCAGATTTCCTTACCGGGATGAATCATAAACTGATAGCCCTGTTTACCCAACGGGTCCTGGTCGATGGCAATGACTTCCTCGTTCGTAAGAATACCTTTGACCTCATCGGACATTTTTCTAACATCATTACCAGCCATCAAAGGAGCGGCCAAAATGCACCACAAACTGAAATGCGCTCTTGATTCGACAAAGGAAAGGCCGGGATTACCCACTTCCAGCATGTCCGGGTCGTTCCAGTGGTCTGGGCCGGCGTATTTTTCCAGGCCTACCTGGCTGGCCAGGATAAACTTCCAGCCCATAGCATATACGTCCTGACAATCATAGCAGTCGGTGATATCACCTGTTGTTCTCCATAAATGACCAACGTCCTTCGCCCACAACCACGGCTTGTTGTTGCCCCACTCACAAAGACTAAAGACAATCGGTCTGCCTGCGGCGTACAACGCATCTCGCATCGTCTTGTATGTTTCCTCGGCATTGGCTGTGCCGTGGCTGCACCAGTCGTATTTCAAATAATCGACACCCCACGAAGCATAGGCCCTTGCATCCTGAAACTCATGGCCTCGACCGCCGGGATAGCCGGCGCACGTTTTTGTCCCGGCACAGTTGTGGACGCCGAATTTGAAACCCTTTTCGTGAAGATAATCGCCCAGGGCCTTCATACCGCCTGGAAATTTCCTCGGGTCACAAACGAGGTTGCCCTGTTTGTCCCTAGTTCTAGCCTCCCAGCCATCGTCAAGCACAATATAAGTGTAGCCGGCTTGCTGCATGCCGCTGGAGATAAGAGCTTCAGCCATTTCTTTGATTAACTTTTCATTGATACTCGTTCCAAAGGTGTTCCAGCTGTTCCATCCCATAGGTGGTGTCGGCGCCAATCCTTTAAATTTCCTGGCCGCAACAGTGACAGGCAGGCACAAAATCAGCAAAATAATGATTCTTTTCATTTTGGTTATCTCCTTAACTCAAATTTTACAAATTTTTCCCTTATATTAGCCGCCCCCATCAGAAACACCTGGAAATAAAATCCTTTTATGTATATTTCAGAACTATAGATTGTATATGACACCACCACTTTTGGCCATTAAAATCCAAAAAAATCAGCTTATTATGTTTACCTGTTTTTGACTGTCTTGTTTAGTTCGGCGATGCGAAGCTCGAGCCTTTTTATTTCCCGCTTGATTCCGTGTCTGTGGGCCATCTGCCAGGCAATTATCTTCACTATACTGATATGTTTTGCAGCTTTTATTTTTCTAATCCAGTCGATTGATTTATTTGTCGTTACTCCATACGCCCAGGCCCTGAAGTTTGCAGGGTCGCGCAATTTTCCAAGGCCTTTTATAATGCCCATCCAACTTTCCCGAGAGATTCTAATTGCACATCTCAGCTTATTTTTCTATACTGGTAACAAGCAGTAATAAACAGAAAAATAGAATGTTATGGAGAGGTGTCGGAGTGGCTTATCGAGCAGCCTTGGAAAGGCTGTGTAGGGCTTGTCCCTACCGCGGGTTCGAATCCCGCCCTCTCCGGTCTTCGCTCACAGCATATTTTATGAGCGAAGGTCGTCACGGTGTAGTCTTCATAAAACGAAGCCGGGGGATTAAAAGTTTAAATAAACATTTATGAGCTACGCCCCGGCAAGCCGTTTGGCAGGATTCGAACCCTAAAGGGGTCTGGGGAAAGAATTTCCCCAGGTCGTCGGGGTGACAGGAGCGAAGCGACGCCAGAGGGGCAGAGCTCCTATGGAAATTTGCCAAAGGCAAATTTGGGTTCAAGGGCGAAGCCCGGAATCCCGCCCTCTCCGGTCTTCGCTCACAGCATCTTTTATGAGCGAAGGTCGTCACGGTGTAGTCTTCATAAAACGAAGCCGGGGGATTAAAAGTTTAAATAAACATTTATGAGCTACGCC
>Ga0315533_1003556_pt1 | contig 10181 bp, 7 predicted proteins | sample SalMarSW160130MG_FD_203081 | JGI IMG/M metagenome (GOLD analysis project Ga0315533, IMG submission 203081) | Salt marsh sediment microbial communities from the Plum Island Ecosystem LTER, Massachusetts, United States - Salt Marsh Sediment SW1601-30 ...
CTGGAAAAACTAAGAGATAAATCCCTCCCATTAAAAACATTCGCTTTACTTGCTACTAGCAGTGCCGTTCTGATAGGTGATCTAAAGATTGCTTTGATAAATCATTCGTATATTTAAACAAAGCCTTTACGAATAAAACAAATGGAGAGTTTGTTATTTATGATAATACTAAAGGATTAGTTCTTTACAATAATCTCTGGAGAGGTGTTGGGAAGAAAGGTGAATATGAACTTGGATTTGTTTGTGCATCAATCGACAGCTATTATTACGGTAAATTTGCCTATGCATCTTTCCGACCATTAAACAAAGATGAATTAACAGTAATGACACTGGCAGATCTGAAAATGATGCGTAACGAGATTTATGCACGATATGGATACATTTTCAAACCCGGTAGTGAAATGGATACTTATTTTAAAATGCAAGGTTGGTATAAATGCCAGCATAGGGATGTAAACGCCTGCCTGACCGACCTGGGAAAAAGGAATATTAAATTGATTCAAATGATTGAAAATAATAAAAACGGATTATAACAATCAGTTTTTATGTAATTTGCTTGTAATACTATATGCATTCCCCTTCTCCGAATATTGTTTAATTTACACATGGCGAATTAAATAATACAGCAAAGTTTGTATAATATATCATTGGGGGTATCCCATAAGTTCACTTGTTCTTTGACACTTTTTACAAGGCATTCAAGCGAAGGGAAATACTGGTTGTGAGTACAATTTTTTCTTGTCATTTTCCAAACGCGTTCTATTGGGTTTAATTCAGGGCTATATGGTGGCAAGAAGAGAAAACAGATTCTTCGTCGGTTTTTATGAAGCCACGGCTTGAGAAGCAGAGCATGGTGATATCTCGCATTATCGAGAATAAGGATAAGTCTTTTCTTTTTACTGCCACGCTTTATAAGCATCTTAATGAATTGTTTGAAAGTCTCGGCATTAAAAACTGGAGTCATGAGATTTACCAACTTTCCAGAGGATACATTTACTGCGCCAAAGAGCGACATGCTTTTCTTTGTTGGAGCATGCAACACGACAGGATCCTTCTCTTCAGGCGGCACCCACATTGTACAACGAGAACCATGTTGCTGGAAGTGGCATTCATCAAGGCTCCAGATTTCATTCATCGGGTTTTTTGCCAACTTTCGAAGTTTTTTTAAAAGCCTTTTGTGCTGATGGGTCAGCTTGAGCAATGACAGGTCGCGGTTTTCTCCTGCGAAAACTAAACTTATGAAAAATCCGCTGACACTGACGAACTCCAACTTCGATCCCATACTGGCTTTTTAGGTGATATGCCAATAACTTACCATCCCACAAGTTTTGAAAATATCCAAATGTTTTTGGCTGTTTTCGTAAATCTCTGCCCAATTTTTCCCATTGGCGTGCATTAAGAGATGCCGGTCTACCAGGTCTCTCTTTATCAAATAAACCTGAAAAACCGCTTTTGTTGAAGTCGTTGACCCATCTTTGTACAGTAGTGGAATCATGGCCGAGAAGTTCTCCTGCCTGGTAGCAGCTCATGCCCTTGCTTACAAGCAATACACCGTGTAACCGGTGATCGTACCTGGAATCTTCGTTACGAAGTATTTCTTGCTGTATAGCTTCTTGCATGATTTCGTTGTCCTCGATTTGAATCCTTTTCATTTTTTGCCCTTTTGAATCAGTTTAGGGCAAAGATAATAAATTTATTTCATACTGCAATATTTATGACGTTATGTATAGCTGAAGATATTTTCTATTCAAGCTTAAGATTTTGCAAAAAGGCCGTAAGCTTTAAAAGATCCTGTCTGTTTTCCAAATTGACTGAGTTTTGTTTTAAAAAGGTTTTGATTTCATTTTTATTCTGAGGGAAGAGTTTTTTAAGGTTGCGTTTTGTGACAGGGTAAAACTTGCTGTTTTCTATTGAAATGTAATATTGGTTTATTTTACGAAGCTTTACATCTTCTCCCACAGTAAGATTATAGGATATACCGTCAGATTGAAGTGATCTGTAAGTCTCTATTGCAGCCGTAGAACTTGTCATTCCGTAAGCATCCTGTTTTTCAATCCCAATAAATTTAACATATTGCTTCTGTGCAACCCTTATAAAACCTTCCTGGTAAAATAATTCTAAATAACCGTTGTCAAACAAAAAAGTATCACTTTCAATAAATACATACCGGATATTTTCCCCGTCAGCAATGGAAAAAGTATCTGCAGGAGGTGCAATAAATTGCATTTCGTTTAACAAAATGCTATAGTTCAAACTAGCGCTTGCAATTAGTCCATTATTAAAAACAACCTTGCCGGGAATGAATTCAGGGTATTTATACCTTTCATTAAAAGGGAAGTAATTAAAAATATTGGTTCCTGCTTTAATAACAATTGTCTCTTCATTCTGTGCTATTGTATAATTGTTAAAAATAAAAATACAATAAAAAGTAAGGATAATATATTTCATAATAATTTAAGTTTTTGTAACTAATCAGTGCCTAGAGTTTGGAGTGCCTAAAATGTCTAAAGTTAATATTTATAGATAGAATGAATCAGATTCTTCTATAATCGGCGATGACATTTAAAGCTTCTACCACATTTTGATTGTTTTTTATGGCAGTGTCAATTATGGATCTCCGAATGGCGAAGTTTTCAGCAGCACGTAATATTTTGAACTGTCCGGATATTTTTTGTTTAACCTTGACATTTTGGATTGCTCTTTCAGAACCATTATTATCAGGAGGTACATCTGGATGGTAGAGAAAGGTAAAGACATAATCACGATATTTGGTAATTCGCTTTTGAAAAGCAATCATCTCTTTATGATTAGGCTCCAACGTTTCGGACAACAAATTGTCCAACTCTTTTTCCAAAAGATCGCGGGAATGGTTTGGATAATAATAGTCAGCAGGAGTAAGTTGTTTTTTAAGCTTATGCGCCTGCCTGAGCATTGCACAGAACCTGACCGGCCAGGCTACTTTGTAACGTTCCTCCAGGTATTTGGTTTCACGTTCAAGATGAGCCGTGCACAACTGTTGTTTCTTTACCGGAGTTTTAAAGTGCGCTTTCCAGCAATCGTGAACAAGTACAGCTTCCGTGGATATTCCACTCACATTTTCATTGATCGTAGATGTTCCCCGATTGGTAGAAGCAGCAATAAAAGTAGCACGATTATTTTGCCATGTCCAGAACCAATGCCTTTTCCCATTGATTTTTACACCCGTTTCATCTGTGCCAATAACCCGGCTATGCATTACATTCTGCCGGATTATTTCGTAGGCATCAACACCTTTCGATGCCAGCCGATTCAACAACCAATGCAAACCTCCTTCGCTAATCTGAACCGCAAAAATGTCATTCAGCATTTCCTGAAGTCTTTTGAAGGGAAGGTATTGTCTTACGCTAAGATATCCTATAAGAGTTTCAATATTTTTCCCATATCTGATTGGACTATCAACACCAACAGGAAAGTCACTCTCTACCATCTTTCCACAGGTACACTTGCACCGATAAACCCGATGTTCGATCACTACCTGTTTGATTGTGGGTATATCAATAATCTGTAGTTTCCCAAAAAACTCAAAAGGTTGATTACTCACATCTTTTCCGCACTCAGGACAAAAACACGCATGATGCTCAATAATTTCATCGGGCGCTTCTGTCATCTCCAATGTTTTCCCTTCATGTCCTGGTTGTCCGCCTGCTTTACGGTTACCTTTCTCCCGAAGACTACTCGTGCGTGGTGGCCTGTTCTCGTCTTTAGAAGGTGGCATGGAGCTGTTGTTACTGTCTTTTCTGGTGGTAACACGCTCAAGTTCCTGTTCAAGGTAATTTATTTTCGCTTTCAGCAACCTATTCTCTTGTGCCTGCATCTTAACGATGAGCTTCAATTCTTCGATGATTATTTTATCAGATGTTTTCATAACTTGTGCTACAAAACTAACTCTGAAATCCAATATATCAAAGAATGTAATCGCCTATTTATCAAACACTAAAATAATAATTGTTAATATGTATTCGTTTTTTTAAATGGCGCCTAAAAGAAAACTAAAAATGTTTATTCAGTGAACTATATTGTTAATAACGTCTTATTTTTAACTTTAGGCACTCCAAACTCTAGCTCACTTTAAGTACTGATTAGTTACAAGTTTTTATATTTTTCACTGAAATCAACTTATTCATTTTCACCAGCTCCATTGAGTATAAAAAAGCAGGAAAAATAAGCTTTAAAAAGCGTGTTATAACATGTTTATCATTAATTATTTGTATAGGAATTTGTTTATTTACAATGACCAGCCCTGCCTATATTCAAAATGAAGAAGATTATTTGCTTCCTCGTTATTGGTGATTCTTAAATTTTCCGAATCCCATTCGAGGGACTTGCCCCCCATTCTTAAACAGACATTTCCGAGTAAACATGTTTCGGTCAATAACCCGGCGAAGCTGAAATCAGATTCGGTTGTTCCATTGCCCTTGCATGCTTCGATCCATTCCTTATGATGTCCGAAAGAACGTAGTAAGGTCGGAGCCGATTGCTTATATTACGTAAAATCCTTATGATTTTCAATGATCGCATCCAATAGACAGTCTTTCATTCTTTCAATTTGAAATCCAGATCCAACCTGTCAGACACCCTCAACTCATCCTAATTTATTAACCAAAACATAAACTGCAATCTATCTTATCTAATCAATACCCCGGATTTTGATCCAGATTAGAATTTGCATCCAATACATCAGTGGGAATAGGAAATAGCAGGCATCTGTCATTGGAAACATATGGTTTCCAGTCCGGTATGGGATCCAGGAATGTCCCAAACCGGATCTGGTCCTGTCTCCCCATCAATTCCCACGCAAACTCAAACCTCCGCTCCATATAAATGTCATTCAGTGTGACGCTTGTATACAGTTTGGCAGGATCATCAAAAGCTCTTTCTCTGATCGCATTAACCAGAGCAGTTGCTTCAAGATTGTCCCCACCAGACCTAACAATCGCTTCGGCTTTCATCAGGTAAATATCGGCAAGCCTGAAAATAAAGACATCACTTTCCACTCCTCTGGCGGAAAGCCCTTTCGGAATTTCCCATTTAAAACATCTGACACCGTCTTCCTGTTCTGTCTGCCCCCAACCTTCTGCATCAAAAGCGTATACCATTGTGATATCAATGGTATGGATCAGTGGCCTGTTATGGGCTGTAATGATGGTATTTCCTGTTGCAGGATCTATCATTGGGCCGATCAGAAAGGACCAGCCTATCCGTTTATCATCCGGATCAAATGATTTCACATAGGAGGGCTGGGCACTTATCCCATTGCTGGCATTCATGTTTAATTCGAGGGCAATCTTATCCAAATAATGAAGAGAAGCGCGAACAATTCCCCAAGGAGAAGTTAAACTATAGACCACTGACAAGATGGCTTCCGGCGATCCTTCATTTTTAACAATAAAATTGTCTTTCCAATTGGTTACTAAACTATAAGGAAGATTTAATACCTCATCACAGGCATCAATACATTCCTGCCATTTTGGTCCACCATCAGGATTCCAAACCATGGCATTCAGGTACATTTTGGCCAGAATGCTATAAACAGCCCCTTTTGTGAACTTTCCATAGCTTGATGATGAAACATCATCCCTGATCACATCTTTTATGTCATTAAGTTCGGAAAGAACCCATTCATATACTTCTTTTCTTGGCGTTGTAGACGGTAATGACACATCCGTAAAATCTGTTACAAGTGGTACATTTCCATAATTATCCACAAAAACATAATACCAGAATGCCCGTGCAGCCCTGATTTGTGCAATAACGGGTTCCTTATCCTCAATTCCTTCACTGTTTTCCACCATAAACAAGATCTGGTTGCATCTTGAGATTCTTGATGAGAGGTCCCTATAAACTCTACGAGTTCTGGAATTACTTGGTGTCCAGGTATGCAACCGCATTTCCTTATAAGCACCTCCATCCCACCAGTCTCCGCCTTTTCTTGTAGGTGTTACAGACATATCGGAAGACACCTCGAGCGTGCTATAGTAATCGGGATATTGCCTTAAATCCGACCAGATAGGACCTATTAATGAGTTTATTTCCTTATCCGTTTTTCCATACTCTTCGACAGATAGCTCATCAAATATTTCTTCATCAAGGTCTGTACATCCCAAAGCAAATAGGAGCGACAACCCGATAAATAAATTCATGTATTTATTTAAATTTTTCATATTCGACTGATTTTGTTGTTAAAAACTAACATTTACACCAAATGTATAGGTCCGCGATTTCGGATAGTAATTCCTTCCCTCAACTCCGGGATCAAGCCCGCTCATACTTATCTCCGGGTCTACGCCTTTGTACTTTGTAATAGTTAACAAATTCTGGCCTGTGAAATAAAATCTGAAGCTATTAAATCCCAGCACATTGGTATTAAGGTTATAGGCAATACTTAAATTCTGCATCCTGAGGTAAGAACCTTTATCAAGGTAAAAGCTGTTATATTTGGGATTTTCTTCCAAGCCTATCGTCAGGGCATCATATAAGACATTGGCTCCCGGTAACCATTGCGTAGTGGCATATGACATTTTTGAATAATTCAAGACGTCACCGCCATACACACCTCTCAGGAAGAAAGATAACTCAAAATTTTTATATGTAAAGGAATTGGTTATTCCATAGGTCAGTTTGGGCTGTGCCTTACCAATATAGGTCCGGTCATCATCGGTAAGTCCGGGTTCTCCGTCCACCATATCGTCCATGATATACAACCCGTCTGCATCAAGCCCCGTACAACTCCATCCATAAAACTGGCCTACCTGTTTCCCTTCTTCCACGATGTGCGTTGTATTGTAAGAACCTCCCCTGACCCATGCATTGCCGGTTTTGATAGAGGTGGTAGTAAATTCCTCACTTGAAAGGCTGAGTATTTCGTTTTTATTATGGGCAAGGTTTACCGACACGTTCCACCTCATATTGGGATTTCTGATAATATCACCGTTAATCAGTATTTCGATCCCTTTGTTTTGCATGATTCCAACATTGGCAAGCATAGATGAATAGAGGTAGGGAGGCACAGGTACCGAGTAATTATACAGCAGGTCACTGGTCCTCTTGTCATAATATTCAAATGTACCGTTCAAGCGTCCTTGCATGATGCTGTAATCCAATCCAATATTAAACATGGCTGTTTGTTCCCATTTTAAGTCCGGATTGGCATTCTGGCTGACCACATAAGCTGTGTGCCAATCCCCTTCATCATAGTATACTCCGGAAGAACCATATAATTCCATGGAATTGTAAGGAGATATACCGTCTTGGTTACCAGCCACACCATACCCTACGCGCAATTTTAATTCGCTCAGAAAATTCAAATACCTCATGAAAGGCTCGTCCGACAATCTCCATGCAACGGAAGCCGACGGGAATGTACCCCATTTGTTGTTTTTACCAAATTTGGAGGAGCCATCCCGTCGTACGGTGGCAGTTATAATATAACGTTCCAGCAATGAATAATTTATCCTACCGAAAAAGGAGATCAGCTTATACATGCTGCCACCGGAGGTGACATCACCTGTTAGTAAATTTTCCCCTGATGCAAGATCATCGTATCCAAGCAGATCGGTGACAAAAAGACGATTCTGGGCCCTGAAATTCTTGGAATAATTGTCCTCATAGGAATAACCTCCAAGAACGGTTACTTTATGAACATTAAATGTGTTCACATAATTGATTGTGGTTTCAAGAAGTCTTCTGTCACTGTTTGAAGAAGTACGCTGTGCAAATCCCTGGTCGTTTCGCCCCTGCTCCGTCTCAGAATGGTTATAGAGGGCGTTATCTGTCGTTTTACCTTCTCTTAAAACATTGATCCCGGCATTGAGACCTCTGAAAATATTAAGATCTGCTTTCAGGTTGACATAGTAAATATTATTTTTATTCAACCGTTTGTTATATTCAATGTTCCTCACAGGATTACCCTGGTCATATTCCAGGGAATCAAACCATGTTCCGTCATCAAATTTTACAGGCGCCACCGGTATCATGTTGTATGAGAGAACAAAATTGCGTGTTTCGGTCGGTTGGTATTTACGCATATTCATCGATCCGGTCAGGGTAACATTCAGCCTATCATTCAAAGCCTTCTGAGTAAAAGTCAATCTGGTATTCAGGCGTTCCTGGTAATTGTCCTTCACCACACCTTCGCGCTGTTGATAGGAAACCGAAGCACGGTAACTGTTGTTGGTTCCGCCACCAGTATATGACAAATCGTGGTTGTGGGTGATGCCTGTCCTCATGATCTCACCAAACCAGTCCGTATCCGCACCGAGATCCAATCCCTCAGTATTAATGCCATTATCGGCGGTATATTTTCTCCATTCTGCAGCTGTAAGCACATCAGGTTTATTCATTACCACATCAAAAGCAACATATCCGTTATAATCAATAGTAGATTGATTGGATATGCCAGATTTGGTAGTAATGAGTATAACTCCGCTTCCTGACCTTGAACCGTATATGGCTGCCGCTGATGCGTCTTTTAGCACACTGATGGATTTAATATCTTGTGGGGCGATTGCATTTAAATCCATCCCGGGAATTCCATCAATCACAACAAAAGGTTCACTGCTACCGGTCAATGATGTTTGTCCCCTTAACCTCACGGATTGCTGTATTGTAACATCACCGCTTGCTTGTGTGATAATCAGTCCTGCAACCCTTCCCTGCAACAGGTCAATAGCTGTTCTGGTTACACCGGGATTAAAACTTCTTGGGGTAACATTTGTGACAGAACCCGATATCTCACGTCTTTGTTGTGTTCCATAACCGATCACAACAACTTCTTCCAGAGCCGTTACTTCTTCTTCCATAACTACATCAATAACTAATCTACCGTTGATAGGAATTTCCTCTGTTGCATATCCAACAAAGCTAAAAATTAAGGTATCGGCATCAGGAGATATAACCACACTATATGTCCCATCGACCTGTGTAATTGCTCCAGTAAGGATTCCCTTAACCTGGACAGTCACACCTGGGAGTGGCTCCCCTGTGCTCCCATCAGTGACAGTTCCCGTTACCGTTTGTGGTTGATTTGCTTTTTCTTTCGCTGAAGTAATGATGATAACTTTGTCACTCAGATCAAATGTGAGATTTTGATCTGCTAATGCCAACGCTAATATTTCCGATACAGGCATCTCATCAGTTGTCAGGTTTACAGTCTGGGTTTCATCAATCAGACTCGTTTTATAATAAACTTTATACTCTGAATTATGTTCAATGATCTGAAACAGATCAGAAAGATTTCCGTTTTGCATGTCGATTGAAATAGGAGCATCCCGTGAGTACAATTCCGCATATGAACTCATTATCCCAATCAACAATAAAATAATAGTTACTTTCATTTTTCTCAGAATTTTGTTTAGGGTTAATCTTCTGAAAAAGAATTCTTCATTTTTTTTCATAGTTTTTTATTTGAAGGTTACTAATTATGTTACTGTTTAATTGAAACGGCAGCATGTTATTAAATCTCAAATCCAACGGGTAATGTGGCAACATTGCCCGTCTTTGTGTTTTGTGTGGTTTATTTCATAGGCTTATTAATTTTGTTAATTGAAATATGTATGCAAGATAGTTCATTTTGAAACCAATGTCAATAGTTTTTGGGATTATTTTTGGTGTCACTTCACTGGAACCTTAATCTCAAACATCACTCCTTTTGTTCACTTTCACAGTGGAACTGCTACATTTGACTGGACATAAAACTATTATGGTTTAATTGTGTTAAAGTTATGATAGTAATGGATAAGAGGCAAATAAAATATATAACAGGAGTAGCGATTTAGGCACTTTCTCTTGAAGTGGACTCATAGTACCTTTTTATGGAGATAATGGCTAAAAGTACGATACGTACCCCTAAATTCCCTGTAAAAACATGGTTATGCTTAATGATTTTCATGAGAAATATCTCATTGTGTAAGGATTTGTTTTGCTCTAGTGGAGATAATCTTTTACGGCCATATCCAAGAATCATAAAGGTGTCACAGAGGAGTGTGTCCTGTGCAAGGTATATTGTTTGAGTGATATCTAGCGTGAGTTTATCATAAGATGAGCGATAATATGCCATAACATCCTTAATAACATTTACATACATCTCATTTATTTGTATACACCAACATTTCTTATCTTTGGCCTTTCATTGTGATCCTGTTCCA
>Ga0315533_1003557_pt1 | contig 10181 bp, 8 predicted proteins | sample SalMarSW160130MG_FD_203081 | JGI IMG/M metagenome (GOLD analysis project Ga0315533, IMG submission 203081) | Salt marsh sediment microbial communities from the Plum Island Ecosystem LTER, Massachusetts, United States - Salt Marsh Sediment SW1601-30 ...
CGGGGTCTTGCTCCTTGCCCAATCGGCGATAATTTTTAGGATTTCGGTGGCGTTATCTTCCTGCAGGCGGGTTAGGTGGTCTTTAAACCTGAGGTCATCAGCCAGTTCCGCCTTGCCCATGGCGGTGCATAAGCCCTTAAACTCCTCCGGAGCCGGGGCCGCTAGGGCGACAAATTCATCGTCGGCACAGCGGAAGGTGTCGGCGGGGCATATGGATAGGTCCCGGTTCCCGGCGGGCATGGCTACCTCGCCGGTAATCTGCTGGTAGGGCCAGACCCAGCTCATTGCCCGCATAATAGCTTCGGTCTGTGAGAGTTCTATAAACTGCCCCTTCCCCGTCCGTTGCCGGTAGTGAAGGGCTGCCAGTACGGCCAGCTCTCCCGTTAGTGCCCCGTAATTATCGCAGATATAGAGGCGGCTCTTGAGGGGTGGCTGGTTGGGGAAGCTTGATAGCCAAGCATACCCCGAAAATCCCTGGGAAGCACCGTCGTTGGAGGGGCGGTTCTCCTCAGCATATTGCCCCCACTGGCCAAAGCCGTTCTTGGAGATATAGATAATTCCGGGGTTGATTTCCTTTATCTGGCGGTAGCCAACATTCCAGCTTTCCATCACTCCCGGCCTTAGGTTATCTTCAATGACGTCAGCCTTGGCGGCCAGTTCTTTAAACACCTCCTGAGCTTCGGGTTTGTGCAAATCCAGACCCAGCCAGTATTTATTGGTGTTCATGTGGGCGAAGGCTGGTCCCTGTTCCCGGAACAGATAGCCGAAGGGGGTCAGGTCGCGGCAGGTATCCCCCATGGGCGGGATTTCACACTTGATGACCTCGGCACCCATCTCGGCGGCGAAACCCGGTCCCGCCGGACCAAGCAAAAGGGTGCACACCTCAAGTACCTTGATGCCTTCTAATGGTGTTGGCTTGGAGTGTTTCTTTTCTTTATAGTCCTGCCAGGTCTCTTCTGCCATGGCAATCAACTAACGTCCTTTCAATCTTCCCTTGAAGCGGTAACACAGCGACTTTATAGTAGTCGGCAAATTAGGTTCTATTATACTCGGAAGACCAGCCCCTCAGTAGCATCAATCCGAATTTTGTCGCCTTCCTTGATAATCATTGTGCCATTACCCGTATTTGATACTAAGGGGATATCATACTCCCGGCAGTGAATACAAGCATGGCTGAGAGAGCCGCCACCGTTAGTGACTATCCCTTTAACCAGCGGAAGTATCGGAGTCCATCCCGAAGCCATCGCCGGGCAAATCAGGATATCGCCTGGTTGCACCGTAAAAATATCTTCGCCAGTTATTAGAAGGTGTGCCCTACCTTCAGCAACACCAGCCGGACTGCCGCAGTTACCAAAACAGATGGCGCCGGTTTCAGGCCTTGGTGGAGCGTACTCACCAACAACAATCTTGGAAACTATGGCGTCGTGAACAGTCAAATGATGCTTATTTATATCCTCCGGCGTTAACGGTCCCCTAGAAATAATAGGCGAACGCGTCCGATATTCCTTCTGTGCCGTCCACACTTTCTTGCGTTCCTCAACAAGGTCCTTGACCTCATATGAGTCAGGATAGGCGATGAATAGCTCCAGCTCATCAGGGATGAAGAGGAACATGTCGTCGGGATTTTCAATAGTGCCAAACTTCACCAGTCTCTCGCCAATCTTCCTCACAAGGTAACGGAAGGTAGTAAGGCACCCCTGTTCCCATTCCACGTCATGGCTCTCGCTGTAAGAGCTTGTCCTCTGGCTCACGCTAAGCAGCGCCAGGAACCAGTCCATATCAGGATATTTGGCCGCCTTCACCTTGTTGATGAGTTCAGCGGTCAGCTCCTCCCGCTCCTTGACCAATCTGGGTCTTATATTATCAAGGGGGAAGGGCTCCTTGGGGTTGCCGGATAGCGCAAGGTATTGCTGAATGTGAGCAATAGCCAGCGTCGGGTCTTCCCACCATGAAGGCACAATGAATTCCATCATCCGTGGCGAGCGCCAACCATAGCCTTTAACCAGCATAAAATCATGAAGGTCCTTCTCCAACCACTGCTTACCTGCCGGGGTCTTTTTCAGGGCTGGGATGACCTCAGGGGCGGGATTGTTCTTAAAGATATCAGCAATCTTAAGCTCAAGGGCACGAGCGCGTAGCCCCCACAGCAACTTATCCTGCACAAAAAGGTTATTATCATAGCCGCGTATTATCTTATGCCAGGTGGGAGAAAACTCCTTTACCCCGCCGTACTCCGCAGCAATCTCGGTGCAATACCAGTAGGCGGTATACATGGGCAACATCATATAAAAATGAGTTTCCCAAGACCGGTAGAGATATTGTATAGCCTCCCTGAATATCTTGTACAACTCGTACTGGGTTGCCTTTTCGTAATCAAAGGTCCTGAATTTTTTGGACAGCCCTTTTAGTTCGTTCTCAAAACCGGTATAAAGCTTATCCCAATTAGGGGCATACGTTTGGAGTATGTATTTTTTGAAGTTCTTTTCCCTTTCTTCAATCTCAGCCTCGTCACTGATCCTGAGGGCGCCAGCTAAGGCGCAACCGTCTATATTGCGAACCTCACTCCCCCTGATGGTAGGCACCCAAGTCTCGCCGGCAGCATATATGAGGCCATGAGCTAAGGGGTAATTCCAGTGCCAGCCGAAAAGCGGAGTCCATGCCGGGTAGCTGTGGGAAAAGTTCAAGAACCACATCGGGTATTTCTTCAGGTCCCGCTGCGGCATGAACTCCCTCGTATATAAATTCCACGTCCAGGGCATCTCTTTATCCTCCTTAATCCTTTACTTACTCAAGTACTCACACGTTGACCTCCCAAATATCGTCTCCGCAACCTTTGTATTAATCCTACCAGTCCATCAGGCAGGTATAAGAGAGCAGCCACTAATACGAGGCCGAAAATGAGCATATAGAGCTCTCCAAGCCCGTACTTCGCAAGCGTTGTTGTTAGGTACTCCTTCAAGAGGGTAAAAAAAGCGGCGCCTATTACCGGACCATAAAGCTGTCCCATACCGCCAAAGATAGCCATCAAAACCGGCATGAAAGAAAGGAGCGGATTAAAAGCAATCTTTGGGTCAATATATGTCCACCTCGTCGCCATGATTGCCCCAGCTGCCCCCATGAAAAAAGCGCTGATGGCAAAGGTGACGATTTTTAAAGCAGTGATGTTAATGCCGGTATGAGCCGCAGCTTCTTCATTCTCTCCAATACTCTGCAGGGCTAAGCCGTATTTGGAGTGTCGGATAAAGTAGGCGGTAAGCATTAATAACACAAAAATAAGTAATATGACGTAATAAACAATCGTGTTATCCAGGGTGGGAACCACTCGGCCAGTCGTACCAGTTATATTTACTTCCCACCAGAGGGTAAAATACAAGAGGAGCTCAACAAGGCCGAAGGTGAAGATAGCAAAATAGATGCCCCTCAGCCTCAGGGTCAGAGCTCCAACGAGAAGGGCAAGTATGAAACTGGCCAGGCCGCCAACAAAGATAGCGATAGGCAGGGGTAGTGCTTCCCCCAGTATAACTGAGGCATATATGCCGACCCCGAAGAAGGCGGCTGACGCCAGTGAGATGTAACCGGTAGGACCGGAAAAGATAGTCCAACTCACGGTAAGGACGATATACAGAAGGACGCTACTCGCCAGTATGACAAAATAACCCCCTGTATAGATGGGTGCAGTAGCTAACACGACGAGGGTTAGAAAAAGTAACCCTGGTAAAAGCGACCTTTTAGATATAAATTTGGTAACATCCATTTCTTTACTTCCCCAGAATACCTGTTGGCTTTGCCAGGAGCAGGAGCATGAAGAGCAAATAATAGGCAACCATGGCTAAACCCGGCTCTATATAGGTTACTATGCTGCCAACAAGCCCCAGTATAAACCCCCCGATGAAACTACCAAGGATACTGCCCAACCCCCCTATGACGACCACGATGAGGGCAATTACTGTGTACTCCAAACCCATCGTTGGTTGAATGCTTATCATCATGCTTATAAGCGAGCCGCCTAAACCAGCCATCAGAGCACCGAGGCCGAAGCATAAAGCCAGCACCCGGTTAATGTTTACCCCCATGAGCCCAGCGGTGACTGGGTCTTGGGCTGCTGCCCTGATCGCTTTGCCCAGGCGGGTACGGGCTAAAAAGATATAAAAGATCACACCTATGGCTATAGCAAAGCCAAGGGTTACCAGGCGATTGGCGGCAAATACCGCTCCCCCAATATTGACCGGGAAGGCTAAATAGGTGTAGCTTTTTATGCCAGCGCCCCATATTAATATGGCCACATTCTGAATGATAAAGAGGAGAGCAAAAGCAGCTAACATGGAGTTGCCCTCAAAGACAGCCAGCGATGGTGACGAGATTCTAAGGCGGGTGAACAAAGTGCGGTGAAGTAGAAAACCGATTATGAATATAATAGGACCGCAAATGGCAAGAGAAACCAGCGGGTTGATACCAAAAATGGAAAACAGCGACCAGGTGATAAAAGCCCCGAGCATGATAAATTCGCCGTGAGCTATGTTCAGCACTCGGGCAACACCATACTGTAGGCTCAAGCCCATAGAAATGAGGGCATAGATGCCGCCCATCAGTAAACCGGCAATCGCTACATCCAGGATTGTTACAATCATAATAATAGCTTTCTAGCTTTGGCAATTATGGGCACAGGCTGCCCCAAGGGTGCAGGATAAGTCCTCTGGAGAAAATAACCACCCTCAAGAGTTGTTATCTTTACACCCTTTAGACAGCCTGCTCGCTATTATTGCACTATATTGTTTATTGCTACTATAACTCTACGATTATTCTGCTGGTGCTGGCCAATCCGGCTTAGGGTATTCAGGCGGTGCGGTACGCCTCTCCCCAGGATCTATGACTTCATATACACCGTTTTGCCACTGACCTATCTCACCGGGATGATTCACAAAGTATCGGTTCTCATCGTACCAGAACGGTCCCAAAGCCGTTTCATAGGTCGTGGTCGCCATAATATCCCTTATTACCGCCTGGTCAAGTGTCCCTGCCTCCTCGACAGCCTGCTGGAAATGCTGTAATGATGAATAGTAGTATAGTGCTCCCCAGTAGTCGGGTTCCATGCCAGTAAAGGCTATGTATTTGTCAACGAATTCCGCGGCTTCAGGAGAGGTCTTCGCATTCCAGGCACCGCCGCCCATTACTCCCTCAATCACATCCGCGCCAAACGCGTCTCTAAAGGTATTGGGGCAATAGGGCCCAACGGAACAGAAGATGGCATTGAAGTTAATGCCATACGCTATTGCCTGTCCAATTATAGGCCCGGTTTCCCAGGGATAGCAAGCAGCCAAAAAGGCATCGACGCCAAGCGACTGGGCTTCCTTCAACAATGGCGAGTAGTCCTCAGTCACGTCAGGAGGAAAGCTCTCGATCATTACGACATCGATTCCGGCCTGCTCGAAATACGGAACCATGGCGCCGCCATACTCTACGCCGTGGAGGTCTCCGCGGAAGACCACCGCCACCGACTTCACTCCGACTTCATTGAAAATGCCAGTAAGAGCCGGGGCCTGAGTTTCAGCAAAATTCAAAACCTGGAAGAAATAGGGCAGGTTAAGCGACTTTAGCTCCCCGGCACCACCGGGGCCCCCAATCAGTATATACCCATACTTGTTGGCTATAGGGGCAGCAGCAAAGAGCCAAGCGGTACCCCAAGGGGGGAAGACAAAGTCAACCTGGTCCTCTAAAATTAATCTTTCTAGCAGGTTCGTCATGGTGCCTATATCGCTCGTATCATCATATCTGAGTAGCTCTACGGGCAAGCTCTTGCCATACTCCTCTACGTATATCCCGCCAGCTTTATTAACCTCATCAACCCAAAGCTCGTAGACTGGACCGCCTGCTGTCTGAACTCCACCCACCAATGGGCCGGAGAGAGCGATTGCCTGACCAATAACGATTTTTTCTTTGGCTGGTGGAGCTGCGGGACAGGCGGCAAGCAGAGGCACCGCTACCAGTGCTAAGACTATAAAACCAAACAATAACTTCTTTTTCACTGTTTATCCTCCTCCATAGGCTTTCTTACATACTTATGGGAAGACAACTATATTTACATATGCATTCCTCCTCTTCATTATAATAATGGCAACACGATAATAACTCCCCAGAGGCGAAACTTAGAGCCTGGACCATTTATATATATCGTAATACGGCAGGGGATAAGTTGCAATAGGAAACTTTCTATGATATCATAGATTTTGGAGTGTAAATCCGGCTGAGTAATCTGAGATCGCCACTCTCTACTTAGAAAGTGGGGTTGCTTCTCCTGCGGAGTAAGCATCTGTTGGAACCGAAAATGTTTCTCTGGCTAAAGAAATAAATCTATTAGCAATTGGGGGTAAAATAACGTCTCTGCGGACAAGAACATCTACTCCTATATTTATATCATCTATGGGATGAAGTATCTTCAGCCGGCCCTCAGAGACTTCCTTTTCTACGTTATGCATGTGGTAGAAACTTATGCCCTTTCCATCTTCAACCAGGCTCCTGCCCCATTCTATGCTATCCACCTCCACTGCTATAAGGGATGATGCCTCCACCCCTGCAACCTCAAGCTTTTCTAGAATAATCTGCCGCGTAGCTGATGTTTCCGGACCCAAAATTAAGGGGTAATCGCAGAGGTCGGCCAGTTTTATTTGCTTCTTCTTGGCAATAGGGCTGGATGGGGAAGCAACCAGCGCCATCCTTTCCGCCTCCGAGATAGCTATGCACTTCAATTCAGGGTTGGTATAGTCCCGGCTTACCACAATACCAAGGTCAAGCTGGGAATTCAAAACATCCTCCATGATTTTGAAGGAAGGGGCATTTTCAACGATGAGCTTTACGTGGGGGTAGAGCTCTCTGAATTTGGCGGCTGTTGAGGAGAAACTGGAACTTAAGGTGAGGGCTATGCCAACACGGAGGCTGGCTTCTTTTAGATCCTCTACAAACCTTTCTGCGCCAATTAGTTGCTGATAGATTTGCCTAGAGTATTGAAAGAGACCTTCCCCGGCGTGCGTAAGGAACAGTTTTTTTTTCTTTATATCTAAGAGCCGTGCGCCGACAGACTTCTCTAGGGACTTAATACGGTAGGTTACAGTTGGTTGGGACAGAAATAATTTCTCTGCAGCAGCTGTTATGCTTTTCTCGCTAACAACAAAATAAAAGACAACGAGATTATAAACGTCCAACTTTGGGGTGTGCATTGCAACTTCTCTACCCTGCTTGAATCCAAGCCTTTTTATCTGCTCTAGTAAGGTGCCAATTTTAAACCTCCAATTTAGGGCCAGAACAGATTACTCAGCCGGATTCACACTCCAAAATCTATGATATCATAGAAAATTTCCTATTGCAACTTATCCCCTGCCGTATTACGATATATACAAATGGTCCAGGCTCTAAGTTTCGCCTCTGGGGAGTTATTATTGGGTTGCCATGTTTTTACCGTGATTGTCTGAAGGTTCAAGTGAGATGGCTCGTTAATGCCCATTAGAGGGGGTGGGAGACGAATAATTTTACGAGGCAGTAAGACGTTACTCCGACTAAATGATGGGCGGGCTCTGCCAGGGGAAACTGAGGTATCAGGGGTTTCAACTTTTTCCCAACTGGTTTAAATATTTTCTTCCCCCTCCCGTGTGGGTAGCCTCAGCTGTAATCGGGCAAGTGGTATCCCGCCCTTTTGATTACATGCTTCGTCTTAATGTTGCACAAATGCTTGTTTTGTGCAACCACAAAGGGTAAAAAGAGAGGGCCGAGACTTCGTCTCGGCCCTCTCACCTGGTTCAACGCTAGAGCGGTCTTAGATTAGCGATTGCTGCTTGCCATACCCCAAAGCCTTGCGCTCCTCCTCTAGGGCGTCTTCGGGTATTAGGTTACGGATGCGCTCAATATAGCCCTTCAGATAAGCGTTGAAGTTATCCACCTTGTTGGTCATCGCGGCGGTGGGCTGGTCAATATACCCTGGCAGGTCGGGTATCCGTCTCAGCTCCTGAGCCTTCTCCCAAATCTGCCACAAGGTCGGTCTGATGGAGTTCGTAAGCTCCTCAATCTCATCTACAGCCTCATTCACCCTGACCGCGCTCCATCTGATAGGCATAGGTTTACCTCCTTTCTGGGCATAATTACCCTTTCGAATACCGGACATCTCGGTCAGTCTTTGCGGTATAACTTGTCCCTTTTTATTCTTTCGGCTCTGGCTACGGACAGGTAATCAGGGCACTTTGTAGAGCACCGGTGAGTGTGCCCCTTAAGACACTCTAGACAAAGCCAGTAGCACTGCCTTGTATTTTTACAGGGATAAACTATGTCCATATCACCCCCTTTTGAGCACAAAGAGGGGGTATCCGCTCCCACGCTTGGGGAACGAATACCCCCTAAAAAGGCAAAAAGGCAGGGTCTCCCCCGCCTTCTTGCGTGGCTGTTCTGTTTGGGCTATAAGCGTTCTAGGCTACGGCGACAGGCTGTTTAGCCTTGCGTTTTGGCTTGGGCTTCTCGGCTGCTGGCTCGGCTTTAGCCTTTGCCTTTTGCTCGGCTTGTGACTTGTCGGTTAGCATTGGCATTACCACCAGTTGATAACCGTCAGCACTAAAGAGTGTTGGGCTTGACGCATTGACAAGGCTGAAGTCCACCATACCCCCGCAAGCCTTTAGAGCTTGCGTGAGGTATCTGCCATCTATCCTCACAAAGCCCTGACCATCGGTATCGGCTGGTAGCTCGGCTTGACCTGTGTTATCAGGGTTAGCCATTACTACCTTGCCATCACCAATCGTCAAGTCTATCGGGTAGTTTTTAGGATTGTCCGATAGTGCTTTCAGGGAATTGACGGCTTTGGTTGCCTCTATCGTGTCAAAGTGGGCTACCGTGTTTAACTCGGTAGGTATCAGCTTTTGCCAATCAGGAAAGTCGCCACCATAGCTAGTCCACTTATAGCGGATTAGCTCGGTATCCAGTATCAGGGACATACCGTCAAGGCTCTCCCCGCTAGGCTCAAAACTAACCCTTGCCCTCTTGGCACGCCTTAAGGCATTGGCGATGCCTCTTAACTCATCACGATTGACTAGGGCTTGCCCTTCACCATCACAGTCAAGGCTGACTACCGCTAGCCTGAAGCCATCGGCACTAACTAGAGTGAGCTTGCCCTCTTTCGCTATAAAGTTGACGCAAGCTAAAATTGGTCTATCGTCACCCCAAGCGGTAAAGGGTAGCACTCTATTGAGTGCTTCGGCTAGCTCAAGGCTTCCGATGTTAGGCGTGACGCTGTTAGACGGGCTAACCCTAACCTCACAGATGGTAAGGGGCGTTATCCGCTTGCCTTCCGTCTTAATCCAAGCCAAGTCCTCTAGGTAGCTGGTATTAGCTCCGCAGATTACCTTAAGTCTCTTGTGTCCGTTAGCCTGCGACCCGCTAGCACTAGCGGAGGGGATAACCTTGACGATATTGCTACCCCCCAAAGCCTTAAGATAACCGAGTAAGCCTTTGCGCCCAATGGTAAAGTCCATAAGCATTACCCTTTCGGCTAACGCTCTGGACAGGGCGTTTACCAGCATAGGCTTATGAGCGACAAAGCCTTCGCCTGAACGCTTGCCCACGATATTAAGTTGTTCTATTTGAACACCCCCTTTGGCTGTTCTCGGTAGTGGGCAAGGCTACCGAGTGCCTCATTAGTGAGATACCGACTACCCGCTACCCGCTGGCATAATCGGCACTCCCACTATATATAGGACATCGGGAAGGGCAAATTGCGACATTTTAGAATAGCTTTGCTTGCTCTTGTCGCCTGTGTCTCTCAAGATACTTCTGGTCTCTCTTATTGAGTGGTATCCCCTTAAGCCTCTTACCGGCTATAATTACTAACCGCTTTGGGCAACCGAGTAGCCAAGTCCTAGCCTCTAGCCAAGCGTCAAGGTCAATAGCCTTATCATCGGCTAGCGTCTCAATTAGCTCGGTAGTGTTGCCGTCCCCATCCCCTATCTCGGTATTGAGGCTTAAGATGGTGAGCTGGCGCTTGAGCTGTCGCCAATACTTGTGGCACTCATAAGAGGCTATCCGCAGCATAGCTACATCGGATAATTGACCACCGCCATTACTGTCTAGGCTCAATTGGGCATCGGCAAGGCTTAAAACAATGGTATGGTTTAAGTCCTCTCTATCGTGCCACTTTGCCTTGTGTTGAAACC
>Ga0315533_1003559_pt1 | contig 10179 bp, 6 predicted proteins | sample SalMarSW160130MG_FD_203081 | JGI IMG/M metagenome (GOLD analysis project Ga0315533, IMG submission 203081) | Salt marsh sediment microbial communities from the Plum Island Ecosystem LTER, Massachusetts, United States - Salt Marsh Sediment SW1601-30 ...
ACGTCATTGCGAGGAGCGAAGCGACGCGGCAATCTCGCTCCGGCCAAGTCCTTGCACTTAAGGAGATTGCCGCGCTCCCTGCGGTCGCTCGCAATGACGGGGCCGGTGGTTGCCTCCCGCAAGGCGCTGAACCCGATTTGTGGCCTTATTTGTGTTGAGCAGTACTAAGTTTTACGAGGAAGGCCCGGGGGCAATGGGCCTGCGTCTGATTTGTGGGTTTTCATGCGACTCGGTCTTCGGGGGCAATTTTTCCTTGCCATTTTCGCCGATGATTGTGCTATAATAGAAAATGGAGAAGAGAGGGAACAAGGACAGCCAGGATATTCAGGATAATACGAAGACATCCTGTCCATCTTGTTTATCCTTGTTGAAAAAGGTTAGGGGTGCAAGTAGTCATTATCTCGATGGTGTCGCAATTGCCACAACGCGAGGACGGAGAGGAGGGATGCGAGGCACAAGGGTATATAGAATCAGCACGTAGCGAGAAGTGATAGTGATAAGGTAAAAGGACAAGAGATGTGCGACGAATGGATTTCGCACGAAGGAGGAAGAGCAGATGAGAAAGCATGGTTTCACATTGATCGAGTTGCTGGTCGTAATTGCCATCATCGGTATTCTGGCGGCCATTTTGCTCCCCGCGCTGGCCAGGGCTCGTGAGGCAGCACGCAGGGCCAGTTGCCAGAATAACCTCAAGCAGCACGGGCTTGTGTACAAGATGTACGCCGGTGAGGCGAAGGGTGGCAAGTTCCCTGCCAACAGGAAGTGGGAATGCGATGGGGTGATTAACGGTGAGTTCATACCCAATTACATCCAGATCTATCCGGAGTACTTGAGCGACCCGGCGGTTTCGCTGTGTCCGTCGGCCACAACCGGTAACGATCCCGCTGACGTCTACGACGAAGCCGATGACATGGCTGCTGTCTGGAGCGGGTCGGCTATGGTGCCGACTGCTGGTGTGCCGAACAAGGAGTTCTATCCCTGCGAGCCAGATGACAGCACGTGCAGTTACCTGTACCTAGGCTGGTTAATGGACATTCCAGGAGTTACGGACTATGAAGGGCCGATCGATCCCCCGGATCAAGCTGGTGTCCAGGCTGCCCTCGGAGGGATGGGTATGGATTTCGTCGCGTTTTTCTATTCGTTCTACGAGGAGCTGATAGACGGCGATAATGACAGCGACAAAAGCGCCAGCATAGGCGGCGTTGACATCGCTGTACCACGACTGCGTGAAGGGATCGAGCGTTTCACGATTACAGACATCAACAACCCGGCGGCAAGCGCGAAGGCCCAGAGTGATATCGCCTTTATGTGCGACTGGGTGAGCATTGACCTCGGCCAGGAATTCAACCATCAGCCCGGCGGCGTCAACGTCCTCTACATGGACGGCCACGTCGAGTTCATCCGCTACCCGGGTCCATGGCCGGTATCGCCGTTGATGGCGGTCCTGCAAGGAATGTAGCGCATCAATTACGGGCAAAACACACGGAGGCGGACATGAGTTCGCCTCCGTTTTCTTCTCTTCTTACCGAGGTTATTTGAAGAATTCCGGCAAAGGAATCGTGAGCAACACAGCCGAGGCCGGCTGTGCCACGTAATCATTCCCACTCGATGGTGCCGGGCGGCTTCGAGGTGATGTCGTAGAGCACGCGGTTGATGTGTTTGACCTCGTTGCAGATGCGGTTGGCCGTGTCTTGGAGCACCTCGGGCGGGAAGCGGAACCAGTCGGCGGTCATGGCGTCTTCGCTGGTGACGGCACGCAAGACGCAGACTTCCTCGTAGCTGCGTTCGTCGCCCTGAACGCCCACGCTGCGCACAGGCAGCAGGCAGACGAGGGCCTGCCAGATGCTGCGGTAAAGCTCGGCTTGTTTGATCTCGTTGATGAAGATGAAGTCGGCCTCGCGGAGCGTAGCGAGTCGTTCCTTGGTGACCGCGCCAATGCAGCGGACGCCTAACCCCGGCCCGGGGAAGGGATGGCGCCAGACAATCCCGTCGGGCATGTCCAGTTCCTTGCCCACGGCGCGGACTTCGTCTTTGAACAGCTCGCGCAGCGGCTCGAGTAGCTCGAGGTCCATCTGCTTAGGCAGGCCGCCGACGTTGTGATGGCTCTTGATGGTGGCCGAGGGGCCGCCCGTGGCGGAAGCGCTCTCGATCACGTCGGGATACAGTGTGCCCTGGGCCAGGAAATCGCGGTGGCCGAGTTTCCGCGCCTCCTCCTCGAACACGTCGATAAACAAGTTCCCGATGATCCTGCGTTTCTCCTCAGGGTCGGTCACGCCCTCCAGTGCCGCGAGGAAGCGGTCTTCCGCGTTGACATAGCACAGGTCGATATGGAAGCTGTCGCGGAAGACCCGCTGGACAACCTCGGTTTCGCCCTTACGCATCAGGCCGTTGTTAACCAACACGCAGGTGAGCCGGTCGCCGATGGCGCGGTGAATCAACACGGCCGTCACGGATGAGTCGACGCCGCCGCTGAGGGCGCACAGCACGCGTTTGTCCCCGACGCGCTCACGGATTTGCTCGATCACGCGCTCGACGAACGAGCCCATGTCCCAACTGGCTGGACAGCCGCAAATTGTACGGACGAAATTGCTGAGAATTCGGGCGCCCTGGGGCGTGTGGACAACCTCCGGGTGGAACTGGACGCCGTAGAGCTTGGCGTGCCGGTTCGCGATGGCGGCGTAGGGACAGTTTTCGGTCCTGCCGATGGACTCGAACCCCTCAGGCAAAGCAGCGATGGCATCGCCGTGGCTCATCCACACTTGTGTCCGCTTATGAACGCGCTTGAACAGGCCGGTGGTGTCGTCATGCTCGAGGTGGGCGATGCCATACTCGCGGTGGCTGGAGGCCGCCACTTTGCCGCCGAGCATATGGGCGAATAGCTGCGCGCCGTAGCAGATACCCAAAATGGGCACGCCGAGCTTGAATACTTCGGGGTTGGGCAGCGGCGCACCTTCGGCGTGGACGCTCGAGGGCCCGCCGCTGAAGATGATGCCGGCTGGGTTGAGCGCCCGAAGCTCAGCCACGAGCGTGTCGAATGGCATGATGAGGCTGAACACCTTCGCCTCGCGCACGCGCCGCGCGATAAGCATGCTGTACTGCGCGCCGAAGTCGAGGACTACGATAGGCCGTTCGGTTCTGTGCATATCCTAACTCAACAATTGATAGTTTGGCGGTTCTTCGGTAATGGTCACATCGTGCGGGTGACTTTCGCGCAGCCCCGCCGGGGAAACCTGCACAAACTCAGTGTCCGTTTGCAGCGCGGCGATGTCGCGGCACCCGCAATAGCCCATCCCCGCGCGGACTCCGCCGACCAGTTGATGGATGTAGTCGGCCAGCGGACCGCGGTAGGGTACGCGCGCCTCGACACCCTCCGGCACGAGCTTGGCCGCCTGCTCCACGTCGAACTGCATGTAGCGGGCCCTGCTGCCGCGCTCCATGGCCTTGAGTGAGCCCATGCCGCGATGCACCTTGTACGTGCGGCCTTCATACAAGATAGTTTCACCGGGACTTTCCTCGGTGCCGGCGAATAGCCCGCCGATCATCACCGAGTCCGCGCCTGCGGCGATGGCCTTGACGATGTCACCGGAGTACTTGATCCCACCGTCCGCGATGACCGGCGCACCTTCCTTCGAGGCCACCTCGGCCACGTCCAGAATGGCCGTAAACTGGGGCATCCCGGCGCCGGCGACGACGCGGGTGGTGCAAATCGAACCGGGGCCCACGCCGACCTTGATCGCGTCGGCGCCGGCGTCGAGGAGGTCCCGGGCGCCCTCGGCCGTAACGACGTTCCCAGCGGCCACATCAATATCCGGTAAGGCTTTCTTGACCAGCTTAACGGTATCGGCGACCATCTTGCTGTGCCCATGCGCCGAATCGACCACCAGCGCATCCACGCCTGCGTCCACCAGGGCCCTGGCACGGTCGAGTTCGGCTTCCCCGACACCCAGCGCCGCCGCCACCCGCAACCGGCCCTTCTCGTCCCTGCAACTCATCGGGAAATCCCGTGCCTTGTTGATGTCCTTGATGGTGATCAGGCCGGTCAGTTTGCCGTCTTCCGTAACGACCGGCAGCTTCTCGATGCGGTGTTCGTGCAGCAGGCGCTTAGCCGCTTCGAGCGTGGTGCCCGGAGGCACCGTAACCAGGTTTTCCTTGGTCATCACCGTCTCGATGGGCACAGTGTAATCGTCGAGGAACCGCAAGTCGCGGTTGGTCAGGATGCCGACCAGCTTGCCTCGCTCATCGGTGATCGGCACGCCCGAGATGTGGTAGCGCGCCATCAGGTCCTCGGCGTCCTGGACTTTCCGGTCGGGCGTAAGAGTGAACGGGTCCGAGATGACCCCCGCTTGGGACCGTTTGACCTGATCCACTTCGGAGGCTTGTTGATCAATCGTGAGATTCTTGTGAAGGACCCCCAGGCCGCCTTCCTGGGCGATGGCAATGGCCAGCCGCGCTTCCGTAACCGTATCCATGGCCGCGCTGACCAGCGGGATGTTCAGGCGGATGTTGCGTGAAAAGCGGGTACGTAAGTCGACACCACGCGGCAACACATCCGAACGTGCCGGTTTCAACAGCACATCGTCGAAGGATAGCCCTCGCGTGATTCGTTCCTCTTGTTTCATAGCGCCTCGCCGTCAGATGGGCCTTAGGGCCGGCCTCTAATCGCAACCCCGGCCTTTGTAAGGTAAGCCCAGATTATAGAGCCCCTTAGCGGAACTGTCAAGGCGAGATTGCTTCGCTTCGCTCGCAATGACGGCGAGGATGGGCCTCCGGCTCGACAGGAGTCTCGCCCTCCCCCGACGCCTCGTTTCTGTTTGAAACACGCGCGCATCGCGCGTAGTATAACCGTGCCGGAATGGACTTGACCCTTTTCATGGCTGCGGGTGTGCCTGGCCTGCCAGCAGGAGGAATCTAAATGAGTGTTGGCGAGGGCATTTCACGGAGACGCTTCTTGGCCCTGACAACGGTTTCGGCGATCGGTTGCGGAGCAGTCTGTGCACCGAAACCGGTCTCCGCTGTGTCCGCAGCGCGCGTCGTCGGGGCAAATGAAACGGTCCGCATCGGGGTTATCGGCTGTGGCCGGCGCGGCATTGCACTCATACGCGCGATCCTGAAACGGCAGCGCGCCGGGTCAAAGGTGAAACTGGCCGCAGTGTGCGATATCTACGAGCCGCGCAAGGCGCGGGCGCGGGCGCTGACCCAGGCCGACCTGCACCATCGTTGGCAGGGGCTGGTGGACCGTAACGATATCGACGCGATCATCGTGGCCACGCCGGACCATTGGCACGCGCCCATGGCGGTGGCGGCGATGGAATGCGGCAAGGACGTCTACTGCGAGACGCCCATGGCGCGGCGCGTGGACGAAGCGAAGGCATTTCGGGATTGCGCGGCGCGGACGAGGCGCGTCGTCCAGATAGGGGCGCAACAGACCTCTGAAGGCCAATGGCATACGGCCCGGGATATCCTCCGTGCGGGCCGGATCGGCAGGCCTGTGTGGAGCCAGGGCAGCTACAGCACCCACGCCAGCGACACCTGGACCAGTCCTATCCCTGCCAAGGTGCGCCCCGATAATCTCGATTGGCCCGCGTTCTTGGGCGATGCACCCAAGCGCTCGTTCAGCCCAGAGCGATATGCCCGATGGCGTGCGTATTGGGACTATTCCGGCGGGCTTGCCACAGACCTGTTCTATCCCAAACTGGCTGCACTCCTGCTTGCGCTGGGTCCGGCGTTCCCCCAGCGCGTCTCGGCCGCGGGCGGGGTGTACGCGCGTGACGGCCGTGAAGTTCCCGATAGCTTCGTGATGACCTGTCAATACTCCAGCGGCAACACGGTGGTGCTGGCGTCGGCGATGGCCCACGGGAATCGCTTTCCGGCCATCATCCGCGGCGAACAGGCGACGCTCGAATTCCTCGGCGAGACGGTGCGAATCACGGACGAAGCGGATTGCGTAAAGCCGGTGAAAGTCCGATTTGGCCGGGACCGAACGGCGCGAATCCCCACAATGGGTCGGCCCGGTCACATGGACAACTGGCTCGAGGGCATCCGCACGCGGCAGCGATGCGCCTGTGATGAGGAATCGGGCTATCGCGCCATGGTTGCCATCGGCATGGCCGTCGAAGCCTACCGCCAAGGCAAGACACTGTACTTCGATGCAGGAAAGGAAGAAGTAACCGTGCGCCCTCAAACGAGTTTGAGGGCGCCACGCCCCCACGCCCGTGTGCTGATTGTTTGAGGGGAATAGTTTTCAGAGAAGAAGGTCGCTATGGGAGAGGGGCTATGGCAAGGGTAATCGGGTCCGTTGGCAGCCCACGCAAGGGCGGCAACACGGACACCCTGGTAAAAGCTGTGCTGGCAGGCGCTGCGGAGGAGCATGCTGAAACCTGCATCTACTACCTGAACGACCTTTCCATCAGAGGTTGCCAGGCATGCGAGGCGTGCAAGGACGAACAGGCCTGCGCTATTGATGACGACATGAAACCTATTTACAAGGAGATCGTCGAGGCAGACGGCATCGTCATCGGCTCCCCCATATACGCTGCATACTTTAGCGGCCAGACAAAGCTTTTCATTGACCGCTGGTATGCATTTTTCGACCGCGACCTCGCGAGTTGGCTTCCCAAGGGTAAACGATTCGCGCTGATCGTGACCTACGGCGACGAAGGTGACGAGGTTTACAACAGCGCAATAGAGGGGCTCACAGCAATCGTCCAGTTGACATCACCCGCGTGGCTCGAGACCCTCATCCTTTCCGGGACCACAGATAAGGATTCCGCGGCACGCAATCTCGACATAATGCGCCGCGCCCACCTGCTCGGCCAACGTCTGGCCGGGGAATGACCGCGTGGGGTGCGATGCGCTGGTGAACCACTGTGTTACGATCGCAAATGAAGGGAGCAATAGGATATGTCTGATAAGCACCGCGATTCTGGAAGACTGACAAGCCGCAGAGATTTTATCGTGAGCATACCCCTGGGTATCGGAGCGCTGGCCGCCGGCCGCCGCGTGTTGGCCGATCCGGCCGGGGCTGTCAACAAAAGTACGGCCGCGACACCATTTCGCATCGGCATCCAGACACATGCACATGATTTCCTCTACGAAGGGACCCAAACAGTCATCGAAACGGCGTGCGATAAAGCCGGGGTCAATGCCGTGTTCACCTGTGCGACCTACGTGAAGGAGAATATGCGCCTTCCGCACAACCCGAAGTTCACCCGCTACCCGACTCAAGGCGGGTTCTACTTCAACTTTGACCCGAAGCTTTACGCGGGCTGCGCGATCCAACCCGTGCGAACCCCTGAGGAGAATGTGAACGAATTCGATGCCATGCGCGCCGTGTCCCAAGCGTGCAAGAGGCAGGGCGTACGCTTCTACCCCTGGGTTTCATCCTTCAACTACCCCCAGGAAGGACCCTTACATCCCGACCACCAGGTAGTGGCCGCGGACGGCAGGAAACACACCGGCTGGCTATGCCCCAACAGCCCGGAAGCCAGGAAGTTTTCATTAGCCGTATATGAAGACCTGGTAAGAAACTACGAAATTGACGGCGTTTTCGTGGATAGATTCAGGTTTCCTGATGATTTGACCACCTGTTTTTGCGACCACTGCGCCCGGGCGATGAAGGATCAGGGACTGGACCCCAAGGCCCTTCGCCAAGCTGCATTGTCCCTTACGGACAAGGCCTCACAGATCAACTATCTCGCTTTGACCACGCTTGGGCTGAGCATTGACCCCATGTTTTACATTGCCGAACTTCCAGAAGTGGCGGCCCTCGTGCGGTTCAAAATGGATACCATTTCCAGCTACGTTCAGTCCGTCTACGAGCGTGTCAAATCCATCAACGCGCAGGTGGAAGTCGGGTTGGACATGTTCTCCCCCAGCGTCGCATGGCAGGTCGGGCAGGAACCGGCGGCTATCGGCCGGCACTGCGACTGGATCAAGCCCATGGTATACCATGTCGGAGATGGCCGCCAAGCCATACGGATGATCGAGCGGATGGCGCAAGGCGGTCTCGGCGATGAGCAAGCGCTTTACGAGCAGGTGAAACGGATGCTCAACGCCAAGGGCATGGAACTACCCGACGCATTCGAGGAGTTCCGCAAGACCGGCTTTCCGGTGTCGTGGGTCGAGACGGAGATAGAACTCACCCGAAAGCTTACAGCCGCACAGAAACCGCTTTACGCCGGCATCCAGTTGTGGCCCCCGACGCCCCCGAGTGTTGTAAGCGACGCAATCCGTGCAGCCGTCCGGGCGAAGTCCGAAGGTGTCTTCCTGTACTGTTATGGATGGTCGACCATCGAGAATATGGAAGTTGCTGGACGCACGCTGCGGCAATCAGGACTCGTTTGAGCCCCAATAGACTGTGCTGCACCTGTGCCACACTTTTAAGGGTCATTCCTGATCGGCTTAAGGAGGGGTCGAAATGCTTGCTGCGATCGCTGCGCTGATTCTTGCACAATTGGAGGGCCTGCCCGTGGACGTTGCCCCTTTCGGCATGCCCTTGCCTGAAGGCAGTGGGGTCTACTGGGAAGACCCGCGGGAGGTCCACCGCGTCGTAGTGCGCTTCGAGGGTTCGGCCCCGCCGCCGGACCGCGTGCGGCTCGAGTACTGGGGCAGCCGCTGGCCTAAACAACACCTGCCGAAAGACCGGCAGCCAAGCGGCGGCGAGGTCGGCTGGTGGGAGCTGGGAAACTGGTATAATGGCGACTGGCGCACCGCCGACGCCGAGGCCGTGACTGATGGTTCGAGCATCACTTTCACATTCCAGCCCGTCAACATCCGCGAGTTCCCTGACATAGCCGATTATCCAGCTACATTCCGCTACACCGTGAAAGTACGCGTGGTCTCCGATGATCCCCTGCCTGCCATTGCGCAAATCGAGACTTACACCGATTCCGTGTGGGCGGCGCGGCAAGTTCGCCTGGCGTGGCGTGAAGCACCCGCAGGCGAGGTCAAGCTCGAAGCCTTCAACGGCACCGTGGAGGCCATGGAACACCTGTCGCCAAGTGTCCACCGTATGCGCCTACACATAACGGAAAACCGCGACCCCAACACGTACGACCGTACGCTGGTGACGGTATGGTCTGGCGCTGAGGCGTTCACCTTTGCTGTAGACGACCTGGCGCAGGGTCCCATCCTCTTGCCGAGCTTCGGCGTGGCCGTGCTGGACGGCTCCGACGAACGCGATTACGCCGCCGTGGCCGGGGCGCAGCAGGCGAGCAATGCCAAGACACTGTACGATCGCGTGGCGGCCATGCCGGAACAGACGTGGCAGGCCGCCTGGGAGGGCATGCCGGCCAAACGACGGCCTATCTTCCTACCGCTCGGTCTGGACGGCGGCCGGCAACGATTCAAGTTGGAACCCGACGGCAGTGTCACATTCCGGACCAACGACCACTTTCTGGAGCGCCGGCCGGGAAAGGAGAGCCCCCGGCTTGCGCTGGAAAAGGGCCACGTGCACTTCTGGTTCCGCTTGCCGGACAGACCAGCCGCCCGCACCATCGACGAGAAAAGCCTGCCCATCGGCCAGACTACCTGGGAAATCGATGGCGTGCGCGTCCACCAAACTGCTTTTGTGACGCTGCTCGATGGGGCACGTCCAGACGCTCCGCCGCCTGCGGGTGACGCCTTCGCCGTCCTAATGGCACGCTTTACGTTCACCAACTCGACGGAGACCTCACAAGCCGCCAGGTTTCGCGTCGCGTACAAGGCCGGGGATGAACGGCCGCCGCTCCGTGCCGACACACAAGGGATGGTGTGGCTCCGTGACGCCTTGCGGGCCCAGGTCGTGGTGGACGCGCAATCAACAGATGATCGGTCGAAGCTGTTGTGGACATGGAATCTCGCGCCCGCGGAGACGGGGGAGGCCATCGTGAAGCTGCCCTACGTGCCCTTGACCCAACCCGAGGAACATCAGGCCCTGGCGCGGCTGGAGTTCGACCGCGAGCACGCGGCGATAGCCGGTTACTGGCACCGCCGTTTGGACGCGGGTACACAGTTGATTACACCCGAGCCGATGCTCAATGAATTCTACCGCGCCCATGCCGGGCACCTGCTTATCAACTGCGAGCGGGAGCCGGCCAGCGACCGGCGATTCGCCCGCGTCGGGTCGTTCGGGTACGGTGCGTACGGTAACGAGTCGTGCATGATGGTGGTAGACCTCGACCGACGCGGCTATCACGAGGA
>Ga0315533_1003569_pt1 | contig 10161 bp, 10 predicted proteins | sample SalMarSW160130MG_FD_203081 | JGI IMG/M metagenome (GOLD analysis project Ga0315533, IMG submission 203081) | Salt marsh sediment microbial communities from the Plum Island Ecosystem LTER, Massachusetts, United States - Salt Marsh Sediment SW1601-30 ...
TGTTAGCTGATTAGAGAATTTAGTTATATATTGGCTAGTTTTTACTGGTGGAATATAATAGTTGAGTTGTTTTAATAGGAAACGGTAGCATCGCCCAACCTCTTTTTTGTTTACAGTAGAAGCCTGCACGATATCGTCCAGAGTTCTAGCCACTCCACACTGTCGGCAAGCCACATAAATAACGGCTGCTGTTACTCCTTGAATAGACCTTCCACGTATTAGACGTTCCTTGACTGCTTTTCGATAAATAACGGAAGCGGTTTCTAGAATGTTTTTAGGTAAATTGAGATTATTTGCTATCTTTGATATTTCAGAAAGTGCAAATGCAAGGTTTCTTTCCGTTGCATCGGAAACCCTAATTCGTCTTTGCCACTTCCTTAACCTATAAATTTGAGCCTTCTGACCGTGAGGGAGTCTTTGACCATGGACATCTCGATCATGCCAGTCGATCATAGTAGAAAGGCCCTTATCGTGAATTGTAAATGTGGCTGGAGCACCAGCTCGTGCACGTTTTGCACGTTGCTCGGCATCAAAGGCTCTCCATTCTGGTCCTTGATTTGTCAGTTCTGCGACAACTACATAACCACAACCCATGCACACAATTTCAGCAGATTCATAATCTTTCATTAGGCGATTGCTTCCACATTCTGGGCACCTTCGAGTGGTCGGAGATGGTTGTACGTTTTCTGTTTTCATTTTTTTCCTTCTATGTAATCCAAATTTAGAGTGGATTACATTTAGAACATGATTGACTAGCTGTTCTGAGGGTGGGTTATTAATGTATGGTTCACAGCTACGTAAGGTGAGGACTTGGGACCGAAGACATCAAAAACTATTCCAACGTGTTTGAGATTTTCATTCACATCCTCTAGGGATTACATAGTGTAAATTTTGGGTTTGGGGCTTAAATTTTAACCCCAAACCCGAATTAGTTTTAAAAGATCTATTTTTTCCTATAGTTTGCGGGAATGGTAACTTTCTTTTTTTCTTTCTTCTTCATCTTCTTTGCCCTTAGGGCTTGCCTATGCTGTTCCAGACCTGCAGCTTTGGCTTTCTTGCTGTTTTTAGTCAAGTCATGACCTCCGTCTTTAAGGCGAAACCACGGTGATTCTTCTTTAAAAATGTTTATCTAAAACACGTACGAATCTATCTAAAAATGCTCACGCGCAAAACCAAAAAAAGAAAAAACAGTATTTCCGAAACTTGGAAAGAATGCAAAGCAAACAGCCTTTCATTATCGCTTGTGGAAGCTGTCAATATTTGCTTAAGCACTTCAAAGTTTTGTTATGAACCTACGTTTACAACACAGGCTATTTTATGTTTTTTCTGTTACAAGAATTTCTCTAGAATTTTTTCAAAGTTTTCTTTTGTTCGTTCCCGCTTGTAAGCTCGTAACTTTTGTATCAGCTGTTTTTTGTCAACTTTCCCCAGCTTCTCCTTTACTTTGTCTGCGATCTGGCTTCCCAAGAGAAGGTATTGGCAGACGGAGGTGACATTCGAAACTCTCCGGTTGATGCTGGCTGTCTCAAAATCCACCAGAAACGGGCGGTCATCGGCGTCAACGAGTATGTGTTTCGGCGCATTACTCAGCTCTCCATGATCCAAGCCAGCCTCATCAAGCCTGTAGCACTGCTCCAAAACATCCTTTAAAACCAAGTGAACACGCGACTGTCCCTCTATTTCTCCCAATGATTCGATCCATTCTGGAAAGTGTGTTCCTTCAACTAACTCCATGAGAAGAAAGTTTTCGCTTATATCAAGCAGTTTTGGTCCAGCATCTATGGCATTTGCTCTTTTCAGCATTTCTCCTTCATGGAACATTCCCTTCCGGTCAGCGTCAACTCTGCGAATCTTCAAAGCGGCTCTCCCTGAATTGGTGTAGGCTACAACAACTATGCCCACGCAGCCTTTCCCCAGAACCGGCACATCAAAAACTTTCTTCTTTCCCGTGAACTCCAAAGCTTGGACTCCGAGCCTCTCCAGCTCTTTGACGCGTCTCTCCAATTCTTCCTGTTCAAATCTTGGATAACATAGAACTTTGCAGTGCTTTCTTTCACTGAGCACTTTCAGGGAGACCACTTCACCCGCTTGCAACTCTTCTCACGTCAGATACTACTTTCCCGAGAACAGTTATTAAATACTGCAATTCATCATTTGGATTCAGGGCAGGTTCCATGTCCATAATCTCTTTGCTCTCTGATTTCGGTCATAAAGACCCTTACGTAGCGGAAATGAAAGCCGTAATCCTCTCCATCAACCCCCAAGCCCGCATCGTGGACATAACTCATGAAATTGAAAAGTTTAGCATCCGCATGGGCGCCTATGTCCTAGCGTCAGCCACCCCCTATTTTCCCCCAAACACAATTCATGTGGCAGTCGTAGACCCTGGCGTCGGAACAAAAAGACGCCCCATAATCGCAGAAACCAGCCGCAGCCTCTATGTTGGACCCGACAACGGGCTCCTCATGCTAGCTGCCCACAAAGAACACATAAAAAAAGTTTACCACATAGACAACCCAAAATACATGCTATCCAAAGTGTCAAAAACTTTTCACGGAAGAGACATCTTCGCCCCAGTAGCCGCACATCTAGCACGAGGAAATAAGCCCTCTGATTTTGGACCAGCAATACAAGATTACATCCTTCCTGAATTCGCGAAACCACACCCGAGAAATGGAGAACTGCTTGGAGAGGTTCTTCACATAGACGATTTCGGCAACATCGTCAGCAGCATTTCAGCAGAAGAGCTTGAGAAAATGGGATTTCATAAAGGAGCCTCTCTTCTTGTTAGGCTTGGCGGCAAAACCTTGACCATACGGTTCTGTTCAGCCTACGGTGAAGTTCCAGCTGGCACTCCCTTGGCACTAATCGGCAGCAGCAACTTTCTTGAAGTAGCCGTTAATCAAGAAAGTGCTTCCAGAATTTTCAAGGCAAAGGTTGGAGACACATTTCACGTCTCTGTGGCAGCCTCCAGCTAACCGAACTCAACTTTCTGTCATCAATAGTTTTCTATCCAGAACACGTCTCGGCGGGATTTTGCCAAGGCGTAACCAATTATCAATCCAGCTGCGAGACCACCGAAGTGGGCGACTATATTGACGCCTGCGCCTGTGCTCAGCATCAAAAGCAGAAACGAATAGAGTAGAGCTCCTACAATGGACTGACCGAATGTTTTTCGCATGTATATGATGCCTGCGCCGTACATTCCGAATATTGCTCCTGAAGCCCCAGCTGAGAGTGTATACTGGGACATCAGAAAGAGCGTCAGCAGGCTGCCTGAGAGTCCTGAGAGCATGTAGACGGAAAAGTATTCTTCTGTTGTGAAGAGTTCTTCGGCTCTGAAACCGAATATAATCAGGAATAGCATGTTTAGTGCAATATGAGTTATATCCACGTGAACGAAAATTGATGTTAAGAGCTGCCAGTACTCGCCATGCAATACGTTGATGTTAGCTTGTCCTAGCTGAATGAGGACGCTGGGGTTTGTTTGGATGAAGTTTCCGCCCACCACCGAAGTGTAGATGTAAACCAGTACGTTCACAGTGACTAGGAAGGTTGTTGGCGTCAGCTTAGAGCGGCTTCTCATTTCTGAACCATCCTCAAAAGCAAACACCCCGCCGTATATATGCATAACCTAGCAGATAGTTGGGTTTGTTGAAGAGGCAAGAAAAGTAAAGAAAAAGTTAGTCAAACGCATTTAAAAACAGTGGAAAACCTAAATGATGAAAAAGGCGGAAAATCCTAAGAGCAAAAAGAACTAATTGGACTCTGGTTGAATCCGCTTGAGAAAACGTGAGCCACCTGATGAATTGCGGGGAACTCCCGATTTTGAGGCATTTTTTTCGGGTTTAGACAAAGGCTGTGAATTGTATAAAAGAATAAGAACGGCTTTAGAGGCTCTTAAAGAGAATATGCTTGCAGGGGACAAAATTGAAAAAAAGAAATGGGCGAAAATATATGTTCAAAAATATGCTGTATATAATCTGTTCAGAATAGATACTGGTAAAGAGAGCCGTTTAATTTACACTATTATTGCTGAGAATAGTAAGAAAATCGTTTGTGTTTTAGAGTTTTTCTCAGACCACAAAGAGTATGAACGGCGATTCGGTTATTCGTGACTAGATTTTAAGTTTTACGCTTGTCTCTAGGAGCCTCTTTAGTTTGGGATTGTCAGGAAAAATCCAGATAATTTTTCGGCTATCGAACATTATTTTGTTCGAACTTTCCAGATAATTTAATATTCGTTTAAAGGTTTGGTATTGAATTTTTTTCGGTAAACTTTCCAGAAGTTCTTTTTTTGTTGGGTATGATCCACTCTCTTTAATCGCGTTCTCCACCATTAAAATAGTGTCGAGACGTGGCTCATGAATGTAATGCGCGCGCTCAATTTGGGTCATATTCTCTGCTGCCTTACCTTTTCTTCTACTATGTAGAGCAAGATTATACAAACTTATATAATTTTTGGCTTTTAATCACTTTTACTTGCATGCAGTTGCTTCATACGTAGAATTGATTAAGATTGACTGTAAAGTCAAGCAAAACAGGAAACCTAACTTTTAGTTCGGTTAAATATGCATACCTTGGCTACTCTTTTCTTTCTGGTTGACCGTAAGGTAAATCTTTGGGGGCTTCTATATCTGCGGTCATGATGGTTGATGTTTTCCTTCCGTCAGTTCTCTTTCTGATCGGAGTAATCGTGATCTTTCTTCACTCCAGATTAGACAAGAAGGTTGATCAGCTCTTCGGCGGGCAAGAACTTCACCTGAAACACATAATCTTGTTGGTGGCAGCAATGGGTACAATGGTGACACTGTTAGTTTTTATTCCAGAACAGTCTCTCCTTGTTCTTTTCTCATTCGCTTATGTTGCGACTCTGTTCCTTTTCACTTACCTGTTTGTGCCAAAATGGTATCTGGCAGTAGTGCCACCTGTTCTGTTCATCTTGTCATTTCTCTATTTCTGGAACATTTACCTCTTCAACTTCTTTGCCATAATATTTGGTATCGGCATCTCAGTTTACATGGGAAACCTCTTTACATGGAAAACGACTGCTGCCTTTGCTACCTTACTAACTATTATGGATATTATTCAAGTTCTAATCACAAAGGATATGATAAAGTCATTTAACCGAGTCCTTGAATTAGGATTGCCTGCATTTATTGAACTACCCATGTTTCCATCTGTGGGTGGGTTTTCTCGTCTAGGATTAGGCGACGTCTTTTTCTTTGGGCTTCTTAGCATTCAAACAACACGAAAATATGGAAGAAAGTTTGGTCTAGCATCCATACTTATAATGGCTATCGTCTTCTTTCTATTTCAAACGTTTCTGCTAAACTCCACTATCCAATCTTTTCCAGGCACTGTCTTTATTGTCGGCGGCTGGCTAACCGCTCTAGGCGCAAGACACCTCTATAACCTGTTCACTTCTAAAAATGGAGCAAAACTTTAGCCTACTGTATCAGTTTTGTTTAGTTCCCGAAGCCTCACATCACCATCAATCTCTTCTATGAAACTGGCAACACTGCTTGGGACAAGTTCCTTCCACTCTTCTCCAGCTAACATGCGTTTCCGAATTTCCGTAGCCAAGTAAACCTCCCGCTTTATAAAAGGCATCGACTCGACTCTGAAACCAGCTTCCATGAAAAGTCGACTAGTTAACGGCTCGTTAGCGTAAACTACATCAAATTTTGGGGAGTAACCAACTATCTGGGAGACCCATAGCGCGTGTTGATGAACGTCCGGCACCGGTATGATCCAGATTCTCGACAACTGGATTCCCTCCTCCTCCAGTGCTCTTCTGATCATGGTGATGCGCTCGCCGGCAGTAAAGGGGTTATCGAGCCTGTGGCTGTACTGGGAACTGCCCACAATTATAACTAGCTCGTCAACCTCTTTCACGATTTTTTTTATAACTTCCAGATGTCCTTTATGAAAGGGCTGAAATCTTCCCACAAAGACCCCGCGCCTCATCATCTCTCCTCCCCAATGAAGAATCTAACATTTCTTGATGTATATCAGCTTCTTTAACCTCTTAAAAGCTATCCCTGTTTTTGTTTAACCCATTCTGCTGGAAACAGAGACAGTTCTCTCTCCTCCACCTCTAGTCCCATTGACTCTTTGTAGCCTCTCTTCTCCCTCTGAAGAATCTCCAGCTTAACCTGCTCTCCGTATCCGTAGCCACCTATACTCAAATCAGAACGCACAACCCTGTGACAGGGAATCAGCAAAGGAAAAGGATTTGATGCCTCAACGCGCCCCACAGATCTTGCGCTTCCCCCAACAACCTTGGCTATAGCACCATACGATGTCACGTATCCAACAGGAACCAGACAGGTGCAATTGAGAACTTTTCTTGTGTAGCTGGAAAGATGATCCGCGGCTATCTTGAACCCGTAGGATTTTCTGTCCTTCCCGTTGAAGATTTCATTTAGAGCTCCCAGAACATTTGTTAGGAGCTGATTAGGTTCCTCTGCAACCTGAAACGGAATATTGTGTGGCAACTTTCTTAGTAGGCGCCTCAAATCCGGTTCTTCAACAGAAAAGCATGTGGCAAGAATTTGCTCATCCTGCACAGCAGCGCCATACCAAACACCATTCAGTTTTGTGTGGTAAACCTGTATCATACAAGCACCTCTCTTCGCTGCATAACACTTCTATTGGTTGAGTTTAGAATTTTTTGAGCATTCCCCTCTTTCGCACATAAACGTCAGTTACACGAAACACAACTATGCCGAAGAGAATCCAAGCTGCGCCCAAGCCTAAGAGATGCAGAAAGACGTTGCCAGCAACTTCTGGCTGATAATTTTCTATCAGGAAACTTCGCATTCCAATCAAAGCTGGTGCGGTTGGAAAGAGGTAGCTTGCCTGTTGAGCCACGGTGGGAAGCACAGCTAAGGGGTAAGCTACAGGGGAGAGGATCATCATGATGCTGTAGAGGCTGTCTGAGACCACCCATCCCTCCTTTAAAATCAAACCTAACGCTGAGATTACTATGCCAAAACCGTATAATGCGATCATCATGAGGGCAAAAATCGCCAGAGCGGGCAAGATTCCGTCGATTTTTAAGGCTAAACCGAAGGTGAGGTATATGACGATGAACTGGATGATTGTACCCAAGATTTGATGAACTGTGCTGTGTAGAGCCATCCCTAATACTTGACCCAAGCGGCTGCTAGGCGTCACGTAAATTGCCTCTAACGTCCCAAACCATCGTTCTCTTCTTATGCTGAATCCCATTGCCCAAACGGCTGTTCCAATGAATCCCATCATGATGTAACCGGTGAAGATGAAGGCTACCACATCGTCTGTTCCAACCAGCTGTTTCAGATTCGCGCTCTCTGTTCCTCCAACTAAGACAAGGCCGTAGAGGAGGAAAGGCAGCAGGAAGACGAGGGGAGAAATCAGTTGGCGGATGAAACTTACCGGGTAAGCAAACTCGATTTTCCAGTCTTTGATATTGGCTTCCCAGACGGCTTTCAGTTCAGCCTTTAGGTTGCTCCAGTTGAATCCGGTCGGACATTTGACTTCCCGCAACCTGTGTTCTTTATTGCTTTTGTTCAATCCTGTTTTCTCCTTAGTGGTGGCTTATGGTTCCAGATTTCTTCGTTTTTTCTTCCATCCAGCTGAACAGATAGAAGCCAGCAACTAACAGGACGATGTCGATGATTAAGAGCGCTATAACCTCAAAGTAGACGGCTGAAAAGTCTGTTCCTAGAAGCATGAAGCTTCGTACAATGATGAGAGCGTATGTGAGAGGAATGAGCTTTCCGAAGATTTGAGCCCAAGTTGGCAGGCTCTCAACGGGGTAGCGTACAGGAGCAAAAATGTAGAAAACATATCCTATGGTCTGCGAGAGGTCGTAGGATTGTTTGTACATGAGAGAGAAGGCAGCTAAGATGAGGGACATGCCATACAATCCCAACATCAATAGAATAACTATGAAAAACACTGGAAGCATCACTCCCAAAGTCAAATTCATTCCGAAGAGGAGTACAGAGATGGTGAGTTGGCTAGCGGCGAAGATCGTGCTGGAGAGACTTTCGCTTAGGGCTTTTCCGATTAGTACGTAAGCCTTGTTACATGGAGCTGCGAGCACGTAGTCCAGTGTTCCTTGGTATGCTTCACGTCTTATGTTTTCTCCCATGCCGTAAAGCAGAGTGTTTACGTAACTGTTGAGGACGGCACCTATCACAATGAAAGGAACATATTCTCCACTGCCAGTGATTTGTGCAAAACTCGCGCTCTCTGGACCGCCTACAAATGCTTGTCCCTGAAGGATGAACGGAATGAACCAGAAAATAGGAAATACTGCCCAGAAAACGAGGATAGCCGGATATGCCAGCAGGGACTTTATGTTTTTAACTAGCTCGTTCCAGACAACAAAGAGATTGCTGCGTAAAAGAGACTGCTGATATGTGCTTTTTAACATCTATTATGTTCCGTCCTCCGTGAGTTTTGCGCCAGTTAACTTGATGAAGACATCTTCGAGCGTGGGCACACCAACGTTTAAGCTGCCAATGCGGATGTTCTTCTGTCTGAGCGCATCAATGATTGTTTCCACATGTTCTTCTGCGGTTCCCCCGATTATTTTGATTCTTGAAGGATTTCCTTCATCCTCATCGCCGGGAATAAGCTTGACAACTTCTGCGTCGGGTAACAGGGAACGGATGTACTTTTCGATGTCCGCTGGTGGACGGTAAACTGTCACTTCTACAAGCTCCTTCTCTTTCACCATTGCCTTGAGCCTGTTTGGAGTGTCAACTGCGACGATTTTGCCGTTGTTTATGAATGCTACCCGATCGCACAGTTGGTCAGCTTCATCCATATAATGGGTGGTCAGAAGAACCGTTTTTCCCTGTTTCTCTGAAAGTTCTCTTATTTGGTTGCGAATCTGCCTAGAAAAATTTGGGTCTAAACCTAATGTAGGCTCATCCAAAAGCAGGATCGGTGGATCATGCAGTAACGCTCGGGCTATGGCGACTTTCTGCCTCATGCCTGTGCTGTAGTCTTCAAGTCTCTCGTCTGCTCGGTCAGATAGTTGCATAGTTTCTAGGAGTTCATCAATTCTTTGCTTTGCCTGCTTTCTCTGCATTTTGTACAACGAAGCGAAGTACATGAGATTGTCTCTGGCTGTAAGCTTCCAGTATAATGTTCTCTCCCCGCCCACAACCATTCCCAAGCTTGCTCGGACCATGGAGGTTTCTTTTTGGATGTCGAAGCCGTTTACGGTGACTGTGCCTTCGTCTGGAATCAGGATTGTGGATAAGCATTTGATTGTTGTAGTTTTTCCGGAGCCGTTTGGTCCAAGAAGTCCGAAGAGTTCTCCGGGACGGATTTTGATGTTGACTTTGTCCAATGCTACTGTAACATCTTTGTTTTTCTTATGTTTATTCTTCGATTGGTTTCTTCGCAGAAAACCGAAAACGCCCCTATGCTTCTTTTTGGCAAATCTCTTAGTTAGATTAATTGTCTGAATGCTGAAGACTTCGCTTTCTTTGTCGTAAACCAAACCCTAAACCCCGCAATATGCCAAAGAGGAAAGGATGAAACCTGTCACCATTCCACAGCGCCTTTCAGATAGAGTAGTAGTACCTGCGTAAAAAACTTATTCAAGCCACTTAACATGAATCTTTTTTGATTAAATTTTAACCCCAAACTCAACAATCATATTAGTATACTAATAACAGAACATTGTTGAAAACAGTTTTTCATCGCTAAGCCATATCTGGAAACGTGTTATCGAAAAACATGCCCAATGAAAAGGGGTAGGGGGATGTTTTTATTGAATTTCTTAACAACTTTTCCCAAACTGTTATAATTCAAAATAAGAAAAGTAGTTAGACGCAATGGATAAAGACGAAGCTCGAAGCGAAATCGAAAAACTTGTAGCGAAATACAACAAAGTCGTAGAGGAAAATAGAGTTAAAAAATACAACGAAGAGATGACGAAAATAGGCTTTATTCAACCTTTATTTCGTGCTCTGGGCTGGAATATTGAAGATTCTAAAGAAGTTACTGCCGAAGAAAAAATATCCAAAGGTCGTGTTGATTACAGTTTTAGAATAGATGGAATATCGAAATTCTTCTTAGAAGCCAAGTCACTAAAGGCAGATTTAGATAAAGAAGAATACTTTGAACAAGCAATAAGTTACGCTTGGCATA
>Ga0315533_1003574_pt1 | contig 10153 bp, 13 predicted proteins | sample SalMarSW160130MG_FD_203081 | JGI IMG/M metagenome (GOLD analysis project Ga0315533, IMG submission 203081) | Salt marsh sediment microbial communities from the Plum Island Ecosystem LTER, Massachusetts, United States - Salt Marsh Sediment SW1601-30 ...
TTCAATATTTCGTCGATAAGCTCACCACCGCTCTGTTTTAGTTGTTTCTCAAAAGCTTCCCGATCATAGCCTCTTGCGTTTTTAGCCTTCTTCTGCAACTCCTGTATTTTCCCCTTTATTAATCCTTTCTTCTCTTCTATAACCGGTCCCAATGTATTCTCAACGATATATTTGACAATATATTCTGGAGTGTAATAACTTCCGCTTGCTTTACGCTCTCCCTTGTCGGTTGCCAGGTATAGCTCGCCATTCCTTATAATCTCGCTCTCTTTTATCTTATTCCCTGAGATCCTTGCTTCTTCCAGGGGAACAAAGACCTCTTTCCCCTTTTTCCTTGTAGCAACAAGGTCCTCCTGGGCAATTTTAACTTTATACTCTAAAAGTCCTTCATAGATAGAACCTAAATGTCTTGCCTCAAGACTTGAATAATCGATGAAAGCCTTGTCCCTGGAGCGGCAAAGAAGATCAATGGCTTTAGCGACATAAAAATCAGCAACTCTATATTTTTCTAAAAAAGCATGCTTTTGTGGCTCAAAAAGGCCACCGTTATAGAAAGGAACACCCATTTCAGGGTCCCCAGAATTTATCGTCCCAAAAAGCTCCTTAAGTTTATCCCAATAATGGGCATGAGCACGAGATAGGGGAGAATTGCGGTCAATCTTACCTCGAATCTCTTTCTTTATACAATCAAGGCTATAGCTATCGGTATAAAGCTCATTCTCTTCAAGAGGGAGAAGCCTACGATACTCAGCATAAAGAGTAAAGAGCAATCGATACAGCAAAACTAAGGAGTTATCATGAATTTCCTTTAGGTTAGCAGGGGTTAAATTGTTTTCCGGTGTTTTTAGAAAACCTTCAGCCAGGAATTTTAGAGCTTGATAGACATTTTCCTTAAGTTCCTCACCAACTTTTTCAGCGTAATTCAGACTTTCGCTATAAACTTTTTGCAGGAATTCCGGAAAGGCTTCTTTTTGAAAGAAAAGATAAAAATATTTAAAATCTTCTATTTTGCCTTTTTTAAGCAATCCTTCAAGGTCAATTTCATAAAAAATATCAATTCTTTTAGATGTTTCTCGCTCATAAAGTCGCCAAAATCTCCCATCAGTCAATATCCCCCAGCGAACTTCAGAGAGCCATAGATAACGACTCATCTGTAGTGATGGATTTCGAATTTCAAAAGGGTCTCCATCCTTTAACTTTTTACCAAGAGGCCTTCCGTATCGCTTAGCCTCACCAATAGCGATGGCTTTTCTAATGGATGCTTCTCTTTTGGCCTTTTCAGAGGGATAAAAGGCGTAATCTGGTTCCTTCGATCCTTCCCATATCTTATCAATAGAGGGATGTGGAGCATAAATATGGTCCAATATTCTTAAAATTGGCCTTATGAATTCCTCTTCTAATTGTGATTCTTTGAGGGAAGGAATTATTTTGCACTTTTTCTGGTAAAGAGATTGTATTTTTGCGAAAGCTTCCTTCAATTCCTCTTTATCTATAGATTTCCATTCATCAGATTGAGGAAGAATCTCTCCTAAGTAATGGTCGGAAAATAATCTCTGGTTTCTGTACGCAGGCATAAATTTTTCCTCCTACTCTGACTTTGTCAGAAATTTGAAGCATTTGTATGGTCATAGCCATTCCTTCTATTTGTTTCAATCGCCACTCAAAAGATAAAGGAAAAAGCAAGCGGGAATGCCAATTATTTTCTCATCGATGAAAAAATAGATTGTGCCAGGCATTGAGTAGAGAAGAGAATTTTTCTACCTGAGCACACTAAACTTCAACATTTCTTAACATTTCATTCACCACCATAAATGAGCGCTGTCTCACTTCCTCCTTATAGTCAAGTAACTCTCCTGGTTTTATGCGACGTATGGAGTCTTCTGCCAGCAGCCCTAATTTTTTGCCATGCGCTTCCATATCGGCATGTAACCGAAAGCTAATCAGTGCTCCAATTACAGATAACGTTCGAATTGAGCTGCACAACGAAGCCGCTTTAGCGGCGTAGTTGGGTCAGGTAGAGTGAGTTGTTATCTGTTTCTTTGCAACAAATTGTCCGGCAACAAACTTATGAAGAATGCTAGCCATTAATGTTTGATAGGGCAGCCCCTCCTGAAGAGCAATGACCTGCAGACCTTCAAGGTCTTTAGAGGATATGCGTATGTTTACACGTTTATCCTTTTTTAGTGTGTTACGTGCATATTCCCGGTGTTTTTCAATTTCCTGTTTTACGTTTTTAACAGATTTCCACTCGCCGCGCTCATAAGAATCAAGAATTTCTTGCTCATATTTGTCTAATTTTGTTTTCTTCATCTTTTACCTCGCAGATATTTTTTAGTAGCCTTGCGGCTTGGTATAATAGTTTTTAAAAAATATACATTTTCTTGTTCTTGAACAAATGGCACAAGCCATATGTATCCATTTATATCAACAATAAGTATTTTTTGTCCGGGGTATTTGTTTTGATTTGGATTCGCAATGATATCCACTAAATCACCTTTGCCAATGTGCATGACGATTTGTTCGAAGCAAATATCGCGTTTTTGCCTGAGCATTTCGTTTTTTCCGTTATCCCATCGATAATATATTTCCATGTTCAAATTATATCACAATATGTGCCTTTTGGCAACAATTAATTATCCTTTAAACTCAGGCCATTGATTGCAACTAATAGCAGGACCAGATGATGATGATGATGTTGATCCCCACAGAATTTCTTTTCTTATAGTAAAATTGCGTTTCTGTTCTCTTGTAAAGTCTTTTATGCTTCCTGTTGTCTTGTTTTTCTGGCTATTGTTCCTACGATTGCAAGAAGGACTGCTATTATCACAATCAAAATATAAACATCAAGGTTAACAGTTGACCAGCCTCCTCCTTTGCGTGTTATTTCCATTATCGGGTTCATAACATAATATGTAGGAAAAAACTTTCCAACCCATTCTGGAATTTGAGGAAAAATTTTGATAATACCGGGACCATAAATGATTATTCCAAGTCCTTTTATTGCAGAATATAAAGACGCCGTATCTCTCATAAATGCACCGATTATTAAACCCAAACAAGAAGCCATTATTGCAGCAAGGAACAAAATCAATATTATCAAGAGAAACTGTGTATTAAAAGCATGATTAAGAACAAGTATTAATATTCCCATAATAAAACTTATTATTATCCCCAGTAACCCTTTTGAGATAAAAATATCACTTTGAGTTGCCGGAGTAGCCATCACAGCTCCAATTGTTCTTTTTTGCTTTTCATCCACCAGTGATGCAGAAGGGATAGCAAAACCACTTATGAAAATAGCCATCAGGACAATTAAAGGAAGAAAACGGTCTTTTAGGGGAATATTATCTGCATCCCCTAAAGAAACTGGAGTTATGTCCACGGGTACCTTTTTCCCAGAAATATCTCTAATTTGATATAAAAGTGCCGAGCTTACAATAGCTCTATTTTTTAAAAGGCTTTCTCCCCAAACATATACGATTAATTTGGTTAGTTCTCCTTTCTTTATTATAGAATCAAAATTTTTTCCTAAAACAACTCCTACATCTCGTGCACCAGTTTCAACCGCATTCTTTAGTTCTTTTTCTGATGAGTACTCCTTCAGGTTAATAGATTCCATATTTTTCAAAGATTCAACAATTTGCGAATGACCTTGATTGATAACTCCCAGTTTAGGCTTACCAGAAAAGAGCGAGCCGAAAAGCAGATTGATGAATATTGTAAAAATAAGAGGAGCAACTATGGCAAATACAAAAAAGTAACTTTTGAAACCATATCTCAATTCTTTGTTTAATAGGACACCGATTCTTCTAATACTCATCTAACCTTCCTTTTTAAAGTAATAATTCCAAGAAAAACAAAAATAATGTTAAAGCCAATTAAAAACATAATATTGTTTAAATTACCGCTCCAGCCAATATCAAAATTCACTGCCCGGTGAAGAGCATCTACCAGAAAAAATGATGGAATGACTTTTATCCATCCAGATACCGGACCGGGAAATATCACAGTAAATGCCGGTATAAAAAGAACAATCATTAAGAGAGTCCCCCATGCCATAACAGACATCATGTCCTTAGAAATTGAAGCAATAAAAAATGCCAGACCAGTTACCATAATTGAACCTAATAGCAACGAGGTGATAATAAGCAAAATGTTCTGGGTTAGACTTCCGGTTATTATCATTAATAGTACTGCCGGTGAAAAGGCTAAGAACACACCGGTAATACCTTTTCCAGCAAATAAATCCGTTACTTTCATTGGTGTGGTTAATAATGCCTGGATGGTCCCATCTTCCAATTCCGATGTTATCAGATTGGCAAGTCCCAGTGTTTCGGTAACTAATAGCATAACCGCAAGCAAGGGAAGCATACGGTCCCTATAAGGAATCTGTTTACCGCCCATATCCGGGCCAAGGACAATTTCAACCTGATCAATATCTATTTTAAAACCGCTCATTTCATTTATCATTTCACCAATAAGTATTGTGTACATTTCTTTAATTTCGTCTGATAAGTCTGAAGAATAATAAACAAAAATCTGAGGTTTTTTCCCGGATATAAGTGACTTCTGAATATCTTCAGGAATTGAAATACCAATATGTAATTCTTTATCTGTTACAGCTTGTTTTAATTCATCTTCGCTTTTCACCTGTCGAATTATCAATCCTTCCTTTTCTATATTCTCATTAAACATATTAAAAGCATGCGAAGCATAAAAACCAATTTCTATTGTCTCATCTACTGCATTTGGCATTATGAAATAGAAAACAAGATAAAGGATAATACCGAAAATTGTCATAACACCAAAGAATTTATTTCTGAAAAAAAGCTTAAAATCTTTGGCAATCAGGGTTTTAATAATCCGCCAACTCATCCTGTTAGCCCTCTTCCTGTAATCTGAATAAAAATATCTTCCAAGCTAGCTTCTTTGCTGTGAATTGTTACAACTTTCTCTTTATCAAAAAGCATTTGTACATCACTTGCGGTATTTTTACTGTCCATTAATATTTCTCTGTCTTCAATTTCACCAATTTCTGTTGTTATTTGCGCTTTCATTAAACGTTTGCCGTATTTTTGTTTAAGGTTATATGGCGTATCAATAGCCATTATTTCTCCGCCATTTATGAAGGCAACACGGTCAGAAAGTTTATCTGCTTCCAGCATGTCATGTGTTGTTAAAAATACAGTGGCTCCTCTTTCTCTTTCTCTAAGAATTACATTGCGGATATTATCGGCGGACGTTGGGTCCAGGCCCTCAGTTGGTTCATCAAGAAAGAGTATTTTTGGTTTACTAATAAGAGCCCTTGCTACCATCAGGCGCTGCTTCATTCCTTTGGAAAAACTTGATACACGGTCTTTTCCTCTGCCCTTAAGGTCTACTGTTGTTAGAAGGTTGCCTACATCAAATTTTTTAACACCGTAGAGGTCTGCAAAAAGCTTTAGATTTTCAATTGCACTCATTTGTTCATACAGGTTTGTTCTTTCAAAACAGACTCCAATTTGTGCCTGTACTTCGCCACTCTTTTTTATAACATCCAGCCCGAGCACAGTAATTTTCCCTTTTTTAGGATAAAGCTGACCAGTGAGTATCTTTATTGTGGTAGATTTCCCGGCACCATTTGGTCCTAAGAATCCAAAAATCTCACCTTCTTTTACAGTAAAAGTAATTCCTTTTACTGCTTGTATATTACCATAGTTGTATTTTACATTATCAACTGTAATTGCATTTGTGCTCATAATATCTCCTCTTCTCCCCTTAACTTCCTTGATAGATATTCTCTCACTTCTGTCACGAATTCTCTTGCTTTCTGGAGCATTTCTTCTGCGTCTTCGTTGTTTATCTTTACTAGCTCCCGATAATCCGACATTTGACGCATATCAAAACTTTTATGAAGAGTGTAGCTCATATCTTTTGGAAAAATTTTCTCTTTTACAAAATATTGGTCAAAAAGTGCTATTGCGCCACTATGTTTAGAAGTTCCTTTCTCTACTTTCACTAATAACGCAAGTACCGCATAAAACATAGCATAATATGCTCTATTAATTATACTTCCAGGGCTCCCACCTTCACTTAACAGAATTTCTGTATCCTTAATAGCTTGTTCAGCCTGTTCTATCCTATAGTTGATAAGAATTCTTTTTCTATCCTTCATATCTTGACTCCTTCTCTTTGTATGTTTTTATAAATGGGTGATTCCAGAATAGGAGAATCTTTCCATTCTTTTTTTTCAAAAATTAAGGGGACAATAACAACATCTTCTTTAAAACCTGCTTCCCAGGCTATGGTGAATATTATTTCTCTTGTTTTTCTGTCCATTTTTTCTACAATAACGCATATATCCATATCAGAGAATGACTCACTATCATCGCGCGCCCTTGAGCCATAAACAATTATACTAACCTCGCCCAACTGTTCCCTAAGCCTTGAGGCAAACTCTTCTGCAATTTTAAAATCTGCTTTCTTCATACCCTATGTTTCCTCATATATTTATTCTAATTATCTAATTAGACCTTACCTTCCATCCTCTTTTCTTTCCAATTTTCTCTGCTTTTTTCTTTAAAATTGTTGGCAAAATAATTTTCCAAAAATCGTTATTTCTAATTAGAGATTTCATCTTGGACGCTTGCCTTTACCTGCATTTTGAATCAGCCACTGCTTCATTTCTGGATCTTCCCATAGAATTCCGCTTCTTTCCCAATAATAAAAAGCCTCATCATCCCCACCAACAGTGTATCTATCCGGGTCAAGAGACTTAGGCGGTATATGTCTCTTCTTCAGAAGCTCTTTAGCCACCTTCGGGCTGAATCCAATAGCCTCCCTCAATAAAAGAGTAGCCTTTCCCTTGTCGCCTAGTTTAAAAAGCGCATAGGGTTTTCCGTAAGTAAGCTCAACCGTAATGTCACCTTTGTATTTATCACACATATCCACAGCTGCTTGATAATTGCCAGTTTTTAAATATCCCTCCACTAGCACTGCTCTTACTCCTTGATTGTCATTGGGATTTGCTGAGACGATAAACTCAAACAACTCAATACCTTTGGCCAGATTTCCTCCATCAAAAAAACACAGTGCTAGACCATGAACGCATCTCAAAAAAGGGCGATTTTCCAGCACTCCCCATGGCAATAAATCTTTCCCGGGGGTAAAACTATGAGGAAAAGCTTGTCTTCCTATTTGATAGCCTTTTATCCAGCTTTCAAAGGCTAATCTGTCTCTGCCTGATTCCTCATACAATAGACCCAGCTGATTATAGACATCAAGGAATCCCGGGAATTCGGCAATAATCTCTTTATGAATCTTCTCCGCCGCTCTAGTATGCCCCGTTTGCCACAGTTCAATGCCTTCACCAAACTTATCCATTAATTCATCATATTTGGGAGGATAAATAAACCGCCACTCATGCTTTGCAACCTCTTCAACTCTTAGCATTTTTCTACCTCATTATACTATTCTAATAAAATAGATAGAATTATTTCAAATATCAAGACCTGACCCCTATTTTTTCTATAACATAAAATTCAGTGGTTTTTGAGCGCTCGCGAAGCGGGGGGAAAGTCCGCTGAAATGACTTGTTAGAAGTGTCTATTGTTTATTCTTTCTTGTACAAAATAAGGATTTCTAGCGCAATGAAATACGCCATATACAATAACTGTTTTCTTTTTGACAATAAAATAAATAGCGTAGGGAAATCTTTTGAGAAGACAACGATGGAAATTTTTATAAACTTTTCGGTAGAGATTGGGAATGCGGGCTATTTCTGCTGAGATGGCATAAAATATTCGTAAAAATTCTTCGCCTAAACCCTTGGATTTTTCTTCATACCAAAGATATGCACTTATAACATCGTCTTCGACTTCTGGTAGGAATGATAACGAATAGGACATTTTATTTTCTTTTTTCTATACGGGTTTGCAGTTCTTTTAAAGAAAGAAGACGCCCGCGGTGATTTTGATATTTCGTGAGTCGTCTTTCTAATTCTGCCTTATGGGATTCGGGAATCGGAATGTGTTCGCGAGATGCGATGGAATCCCATAGTTCTTCTAAGAACAAAATCTTTTCAGCGGTGCTTAAGTGGGAAATTTTTGGAATATCGGTTATTTTCATGGTTTTCACCTCTAATTAAATTATAGCATATTTTTCGATATTTTTATAATTTACTATGGTTTAACGTTTCCAGTCCACTTATCTACAAGTCTAGGTGGATAATATGTTCCGTCTCTTCTAAAGTCTTGCCCAGCATACCATTGATATCTATCCGTTAAACCACAAAATAAAATTCCAATTGAAAAAATTAAAGCGGATATTATAAATAACTATTTTTTCATTCACTTCATTCAAGCCTTCAACAACTTGAACCAATTCTTCCGGAGATGTCCTGTCAATCCTTTTGCCAATTCTTTCCACGGAAAGTGTTCGAATTTGGCTAATTTTGACCTCCTGATTAATTATTCGATATTGAATTCTTTTTTGCCATCTTTTTCAAAAATTTTCAGGTGAAGGCTAACCATTTTACTTCTTCCTACCTATAGATGATTCCAGCCTCAAAGTCAAGTAAAATTCCAGAGTTAAGGCCAGACTTTTTTCCATAGTTAAATCCTTGGTAATACTTCTTGCATTCTTCAATTATGTCAGCCAATCTATGAGTCTTGAGAGCAAGAGTTTTTCCCACATTAATATTTTCTAGTTCTAATAAAGATTTAAACGCCTTCTCTACCGCCTGCTGGCAAAGGACACAGGTATCAGAAACTATTCTGCTTTCTTTCCAACCAGCTCTTGCAAAAGCCAGATGGTCTTTTGCTTTTTTAAACCAAATTTCTGCCGCTGCCTTATTCTTTCTCATACAAAACGACTCCTTTTAATAAAACTGTTCGAGTGAATAAACTGTTAATTTTCTTTGCTCTTCTAAATTCATTCGGTGTATAAACGAGAGGCTCAACCGGATATTCGAATCCAAACTGACTTCTTATGAGCTGTATTAATTCCACAACTCTATCTACAAAACGCTTGTTTGTCTTTTTTATGATTAATAGATCCATATCAGAGGTTTCATTACTTCTTTGTGTACCATAAGAACCAAATAGAATTATTTTCTCTGGGTTGTATTCTGATGCTATAAAATCAACTAATTTCTCTAAATTTGGTAGCGTTCTAAGCCCTTTGGTCATTTTTTATCTTTCCCCAACCCCCTTAGTCTTATAATACAATAGTATTAGCCTCATATATCTTCTTACCGAGGTAATAATTCTTCTTGCATCATTCTTCTTATCACAGAAAATTTAATAGGGACAGCGCCCATTTATTGATTCTTACGAGGTCTGCCACGGGGTAAGGCCTTCGGCTGCTAGCCGAGCCATTCCTCAATCGGTATCAATGAGGTATTTCATAACTTTGGTTCTGGCCTAGTACTGATTAGTCTGTCTTTGTAAATATTTCTTTTTAGCTCCTCAGCGTCAATTAAGCCTTTCCAGCCTCCAAAACTATTCCTTAGAGATTTAATAGTTTTTGTAATTTCAGAAGGAGCTTCTTTAATAACGATGGTTATTTCTCTTCCTTCTTTGATATCCAATTTCTCCAAAGGCTTAATCACCCCATTTGAAAACTTGGCTTTGATTCTTCTTTCCATTATTTTTCCTTTGTTTTTTAAATTGGCCATAGAATTTTAAATATTTTAAAATTAGCAGCTTCGACCTTTATTTTAGCCTAACCTTTTCATTAAGCTCCCATTCGACAGTGCCTGGTAAAAAATATCTCTGTAAGCCTTATACAGAGAGTGATTGCAAGGATAATCAAAAAGAGGCGTTTACCTGGTTTTGGTTTTGGGTGGAATTTTACCTATTGGGGATTCGATATGACTTTCAGAGAATTTTGAGGACTTCTGGAGGCGGTTTAATTGAAAATTTTCTTAGGATACTCCTTTGTTCTTTATTAGGCTCGGTAGTTTTAATAAAGGTTCCTTGGGGAGAAGAGATACATCCAGCATGAAGACCTCCTAAGGAGCTTCTAATCTTTTTCCAGCTCATGAGACACGTATTCTCGGCGTGAGTGCTCAAAAGGTAGGCTAGAACACAGATACCCACATGAGCTCTGATTCTTTGCTCTTTAGTGTGGTTCACTGGTCTAATATCCAGAACATGCTTCATTGACTGGAAGG
>Ga0315533_1003576_pt1 | contig 10153 bp, 9 predicted proteins | sample SalMarSW160130MG_FD_203081 | JGI IMG/M metagenome (GOLD analysis project Ga0315533, IMG submission 203081) | Salt marsh sediment microbial communities from the Plum Island Ecosystem LTER, Massachusetts, United States - Salt Marsh Sediment SW1601-30 ...
TTTTTTATAAAAAATTTTGCAACGAATCCGTCTTCGCCAAGGCTACGCCGGACAAGAAGGCACGAATTATTTTTAACCACAGATTAACGCGGATTTACACTGATTTTTATTAGCCGCAGAGTACACAGAGAGCCAGTCAGCTTTGTGTTCTCGGCAAATTCTACTCCCAAAGCCAGCTTTGTCATAGAATATCGCCTTAGTCCACAAGTGCTTATCGCCCTTCTTTAAAGCTGACTTGGTTATAACCACGGATTGGAACTGAGGTAGGGAGTTAAAAGTTGAAAATGTAAAGTGTAAAGTTGTGGTATCGCTGTGCGATGGTATTTTAATATTTTACCACGAAGAAGCACAAAAAACACAAAAATATCTTTACCACGAATACACACGAATTTTCACTAATTATGTTTAGCCACAGAGCTCACAGAGGACACAGAGATATCATAATCTAAACGTGGATAATACAAGAAAAAGCTACCGAACTGTCGTTTGCATTGACATAATTTGTAATTGGAATAAGATTTAGTAGAGAAGAATAAGTCAGTTGAAAATAGAATATCAAATAAGACAAAAAATACAATATTATGAATGACCCTCATGTTGACACTTTAATTTATAGGGTAATAACCGATAAAGATGTTGACTATGACAAGGCTGAGCCTTTTTCTGCGGAATGTGCTGATTTTATACTTTCTATAGATGGTCAAAAAGCATTATTTAAAATGAAAAGACATTTTGCAATCGAGGAAAAAGCTAAGGAAGTTGTAGATAAATTTCTCCAAGGCTGGTCAGTATCTCTCGGGTTAAACTATGCTCCGGAAGAACTAATTTTTCGTTTCGAGAACGCAGAAATTATTGATAGAAATCCTCCGAAAAATACTTGTGATTCTAAATTACTAAATGTGTGTGTTTCGTCAACAATTCATGTATCAAGTAGCGTAAGCGCATCCATACATATATCGAGAAGCAAATTTCCTCCTCTTCCTGAAAACTTTGCTGTTTCACCTGACGTTGAGACAATGTACCTTCGTTATAAAATTTATCGAGAGAAAAAAGAACTTTTAACTTCAATGGCATATATGTGCTTAACCATCCTTGAAGCAATAGCTGGTGATCGTACTATGGCTGCTCAAAAATATTTCATTAGTAAAGAGGTTCTTGATAAACTTGGAAACCTTGTTTCCACAAGAGGAAGCAAATTAGAGGCAAGAAAAATGCCAAAAAAAGGAACTCTTGTACCCTTAAAACCTAAAGAGGAAAAATGGATCGAAGAAGTGATAAAAAGAATAATTTACAGGGTCGGAGAACATGCCTTCGATCCAAAGAAAAAGCTGCCAAAAATAACTATGAGTGATTTCCCGTCACTTGTTAGTGACTGAATATTAGTTATTAAAGAAGGACGCAGGAAGGATTTATGAAGACCATTCTCCTAAAAGAGATGGTCATTTCTTTTGACCGCAAATTAGCTTGAGAGTAGAATGGAGAGAGAAAAAACTATATATTAAATGCTCCTTCCTCTGGGAGTTTAAAAGGTTATGGCATATCTTATGCACATCGGATTTGATAATAGTTCTCGGCTTTGCAGAAATGTTTACTATTTCGAATATAAGGGAATTAGATATAAATTAATTCAGAATAATATTAGGAAATGGTGTGATGTACTCCTTACAATAGTATCAGGGAATCCTGTTAGAAAAGAAGAGAATCGGGCTTATAATATTGCTTCAGAATTTATCAGTGCTTTGAGCCGGGAAAATAACTCGCATGTTAAATTACATTATATAGGAGGTGGTGGAGTACCTGATAATTTTCAGCTTAGAAAAGCTAAATGCAGTATGCGGTCATTTCCTAGAATTCCCTTTTTTGGCCATGATGTTGGGCATGATATCTGTTGTATTCCTCAAATCGAAACCGAGGAGCAAAGGAATGCACTTTTATTATTCCGTGAAGCATCGAGTTCAAACAATGACTATTTAGCGTTTCTGTTTTTCTGGCAAATTTTAGAAATAGGAAAAAGTAATCCTATAGGATGGATAAACAAAGCTTGGAAAAAGAATCGTAATAAGATAAGAATATCAAACGATCAATTTGACAGATTGCCGCTGAAAAAGAAAAGTGTTGGGCATTATTTTTACGACGACTGCCGTAATGCCATATCCCATATACATAGACGTAAAGCAGGGAAACTAAGAATAAAATTAGATACACCTGCTGATAACATGCGAATAGGAATCAGCACATTGATTATAAAGGAATTTGCTAGGTTCTATATCACGGGCGAGCTCAAACTTGAAAAAAGTATGTATCTTATGAGGAAACGTGGCAAAGGATTTCCTACGTATGTGAATGAAGAAGATACTAATATATTTCTGGGAACTATAGCATAAGCATATAAAAGACTCAGCTTTAACGAAATACGCAAAAAACAGCGGAACTAATACAGGCGAGGGTAGGTTATTGGTTCCGCATGGTAAATAATGCGTGACAGGCGTGGGACCCAGGCTTCGTCTGCGGCTACGCCGTGGCAAGCAGGCAGATGACGGAGGGCAGAGGGCAGAGGACGGAGGATGGAAGACAGAGGACAGAGGGCGGAAGACAGAGGAAATAAATCCAAATATCTAAATCCGAAATTCTAAACAAATTCTAATTACCAAAATTCAAATGTTAAAAATGAGATTGCCGCGGCCTACGGTATAGAACCTAAATATGATGTCCTCCAATAATTAAGCACGGTCAGGATGGCCGTGCTACGATATGAATCCCCTGCGGTGCAGAATGTAACCCCGCACGGAGGACGTTCACAGAGATAAAGGAAATCCCGCCCAGAGGACGTTCACAAACAGAAGAACCCCGCCCAGAGGACGGGGTTAAACATAACAACAAATACAACACCGTCCGGAGGACGGGATTAAACATAAAGAAAAAAATGGTTGCCGGTGAGCATTACAATATTTATGATTTCAAACATGCCTAAAATTGTCGGATATATGGTTACCTGGACCACCTATGGAACGTGGCTGCAGGGAGATGAAAGAGGTTATGTCAAAAACGGGAAAAAACTTCCCATAAATCCAGTTCTAAAAAAAGCAAATGTCGATAGTACGAAGCGAAATAAAGTGAGATTGAAGAAGAAACAGAGAGAAATTGTAAAAGCGGCAATAATGAACGAGTCAAAGAGAAACGAAGTGAAAATGCTTGCTCTTGCGGTTTTTTCCAACCATGTGCATATAGTATTAGGCTATACAGGAGTAGCAATAGAAAAAACTGTCGGTCGTTTGAAGAACGCTGCAAGGGTGGCCCTGCAAAAAGATGGGTTTATCGGCAAAGTGTGGACGAGAGGATTTGATAAAAGGTACTGCTTCAATGAGAAATCGTTAAAAAACAGAATCAATTACGCTCAAAAACATAAAGAAGATATATAAAAAGAACCCCGCCCAGAGGACGGGGCTAAACAATACAAAGTAAAAACTCCTTGCAGTGCAATATGAATTATCCGGTGGCAAATTCCTTTTTTCGGCTGCGCATCTGGGCTTTCAGTCGGTCAATAATGGATGAGTGCATCTGGGAGACGCGCGATTCGGACAAATCCAGTGTCGCTCCTATCTCCTTCATCGTCATCTCTTCGTAGTAATACAAAACAATTATCAGCCGTTCAGCCCGCGTCAGACCTTTGCCAAGCAAACTTTTCAGGTCTCTTTTCTGGGCCTCTGTTACAGGGTCCTGGCTCTTTTTATCTTTTATTACATCTATTTCACGGACGTCCTTTTCGCTATCACCATCGTTATATTTGGTATCCAGCGATACCAGGCTGACTGCGTTGGCATCCCGCTGTAATCTGTTAAAATCTTCCTCATTCATATCAAGCTCTTTGGCGATTTCTTTCTCTGTCGGCTTACGGCCGAGATTTATCTCGAGAGCATGCCTGGCCTTGGAAAGCTGGTGAGCGCGGGCACGGACTAATCGAGGCACCCAGTCCATACTACGAAGCTCATCAAGAATCGAACCTTTTATACGGGGTGAGCAATATGTCTCAAACTTCACTCCTCTGGCAGGGTCGAATGCATCGATAGCATCCATCAGTCCAAATATTCCAGCACTGATAAGGTCATCCAATTCAACCTTATCGGGTAATTTGCTGTGTAATCGTTCAGCGCAGTATCGCACAAGGTTCCTGTAATGTTCCATAAGTAGATTGCGATAATAGTCATCGTGGTTTTTATGGAACTGCTCCCATATTTCGTCAATGCTGAGTTGTTGCTTGGTTTTCACAATATTCCTCCCTGAAAAAAACCAAAATTCCTTTAACTTTAGAAGAACAGGTCGGCAACCTTCTTAAAGAAACCGCCATCGTTTGGCGCTGCAGCCAGACCGTTACCCAATCTCGCCGCCAAGGCGTACAGCGACGAGCTAATCCGTGCTTTGGGGTAAGCTAAGACAACCGGTTTTCGCTGCCGAACCGCTGTGCTCAATCGCTCATCCCTGAGCAATACGCCGGCATCATAAACGTGAATATTCAAAAATTGTTTCGCCACATTTGCTATCTGCTGATAGGTCTTTCTGCCTTCCATCGTTGTCGAAGCCATGTTCACAATAAGACTTATTCGCTTGGCGAACTTGTTTACAACCAGCACTTTAATCATTGCATAGGCGTCGGTCATCGCCGTGACTTCAGGAGTTGTAGCTAACAATACGTGGTCGGATGCAAGACAAAAACCAATAACCAGCTTGGAAATACCGGCCGCGGTATCAATCACGATAGCATCGAACTCGTTCTGAAGCCTTGACAATTCCCTAAGCAGCCGATATCGACGAAACTCATCGATGTTAGCTAAGTCCTCAAGCCCGGAAGCGCCGCAGATTATCCCAACGCCCTCAGGGCCGGTGTAAATAATTTCTTCAATCCTTTTTCGTCCGTTAAGCAAATGAGAAATGTTGTATGTACTACGTACTCCCATAACGATATCGAGGTTACCCAACGAAAGGTCGGTATCGATAAGCAGGACTTTTTTTCCTGAAGCAGCCAGACATATAGCGAGATTGGCTGCTATATTGGTCTTGCCGACGCCTCCTTTGCCGCTTGTCACCGCTAAGACCTTAGCCAGCCGGCTGTACGTCTGCATAGTCTGTTGTAAATGATTCGTTTCATTTACCATTTGTTCTTTCATCTGCAACAAATGTCGCTCCCTGGCAAAGTCAATGTTTAATAACCGATTGCAATAGCACTTTGATTTTGTTTGTGTAGAAGTAATTCTGCCGCTATCCTCTGGTTGAGCGAATTCTCCAAAAGCTTGTCTATTTGCAATTTGATATATTCTTTGTGATTTTCTCTAAGCAGCTCTTCCGCATATGTGTCGATTGTCGGCGTGACCTCAAAGACGCCGTCTTCTCCGAATTTGATACTTTCGGTATCTCTTAGGACAAGCCGTCGATTTTGGATATGCTCGTCAATTGCCATGTTGAGCAGCTCTGAAAACTCATCTACCTGAAAATCTTTGGGTACAAAGCCAAGACTATGAATGTCGTATATATTCTGGATAAGAATTTTGTGGCGAGTCCGTGTGAACTGGATTATCTTGACCAGCAATTCTGCAATATTATCCGTTATTAATGACGACAAATTCATATACAATTTCCGGTATCGAGTTTGGAATCATTTGGGTAAATCATCAAAAACCGGCTCCTCGCAGTGTGTTTCTCGGCAGAGTATAAGGGCAGGTAAAAACAAAAAAGGTAACTTGTGAAAAGCAACGTTGCGTTTCTCATCCTTGACCCTTTCATTGCTTCTCTTTTTCAGCCGGTTAAAAATAATATGACAGCGGATAAACCGGTTCGTTCTTTCGCCTTTTTAGGAAGAATCAGTATCCTCTTCTTGGCGCAAAATCTGTCTTATTTCCGAAAGACTTTTTGTCCTTTTAAGCTGAATGATTTTGGATAATCGCTCAAACACCGATTCATCGTAAAGTCTATGTCCGCCATCAGTCCACTTCGCCTCACGAATAAGTCCCATTATCGTGTAGTTATGAATCGTTTGTCGTGAAAAGGGCGTATAGCTAACCAGCTCGCCAATTCGATAGAGCTTAACTGGTATCTGCACATCGTGGTTTTGTACTGCTGTCTGCATTGTCCAAATGTCCTTTATGAGCCCGTACTCCTAAGACCAGAAAACTAATGTTTTAAAAACATCCACAGCTTGATAACTCAAAACAGGCTCCTGCTTTCATTGGTAGTGGGGAACTTGTTGAAGGTATGAAAAACAAAAATAGCTGAAAGCAACCTCTTCTACGCTACATATGTATTTCAAACCATTCATAAGCTTTAAATCACCATTTGTTTATATATATTATATTTTATATTTTGCAAAATGTAAAATACATTTTTACCGTTGTCAACTTTTTTTTTGATTTTTTTGAAATTTTTTTTGGCTGTATTTTTGCACTGTGACTAAATACCCCTGACTTACTGGCTAAAGTTGTAAATCTCCGGCTTTCGATTGAGTTTTCGACGTCTCTTTGCCAAAATCTGTTGAATAGGCCTTAACACGAGGATTTCCGGTCATTTTTGGCCTTTATCTGGTGTGTTTTCCCAAATACACCCGCCAAAATATCCGATACAAGGGTAAGTGGATTTGCTTTATTAACCTGAAACTGGACAAATAAGCAAAGTGGTAGTGCTCTAAACTATGCAACAATCCAATAAAAGTTCCGATAATCCAGATAACGAACCCAATGAAAGCGTATCACTGCTCCAGCAGATAACTCCATTGGCTCGGCAGATAAACTGCCTTGACTTAGACCTGATATCCGAGCTCTGCATTAAAAACATCGCTGATTTGGTTGGCGTGAGATTTACTTCCCTGTATATTCTTGATGAAACAAGTAGTATTCTGCATCTGTATAAGCACAACCACCCATTTCTTATAAACAAAATAGTTTCCCTGAATCAAAATCCGCCGTCGCTTATGATTATGGCTGTAAGGAGCAAAGAGCTCATATTGGTAGGGGATATAGACACCCATAAAAAGCCGATTATTAGAAAATCTCAACGCGCTTTTGCCAGTAACTATAAGACCAAAAATTGTGCTATTGTCCCCCTCATTTGTCAGGACAGGGTCGTTGGCGTCATTAATCTGGCCGACAAGATAGACGGTAGTACATTTAACAACGAAGATATCGCACTGATAGAACTTACCAGCCAGCTCGTTGGTGCCTCAATCGGCAACATAAAGCTGTTTGAGAAGATACAGCGCCAGGCCACAACGGATGGCCTAACCAGCCTTGTGAACCACAAAACCTTTTACGAAATCCTGGAAAAGGAGCTGAACAGGTCGCGCCGATACGGCGGACAAATCTCCTTGATTATGATTGATATTGACAATCTCAAGAAGATAAACGACACACACGGCCACCGGGCAGGGGACAAGGTCATCAAGGAAATTAGCAGAAGGATAAAGCAGTGTATTCGACGAATCGATACGGCAGCTCGGTATGGCGGTGATGAATTTGCCGTCATTTTGCCTAATACTGCGCTTAACGATGGCCTCATTGTTGCTGAGCGTATGGTGAGAACCGTTTCGCAAACACCGACAACTTGGCGAAAAGAGCAGATACCTCTGTCTATCAGTGTTGGCCTTGGCCAATACGACGCCTTCACCAATCCTGAGGACATTACAAGCCGTTCCGACCAGGCACTATACACAGCCAAACAGGCCGGTAAAAACACAGTCAAAATCTTCAAGCCCACCAAGAAATAAGCTATTCAAACCGGCCATTTTTGTCATGCTGTCCGTAAGGACTCCATAGGAAAGCTGTAAGGCAAAGCATCTGACCACTGCATTACTTTTTCATTCGATGTCCCCTGGTCATCTCCAAAAAATCATAATTTTCCTTGCATTTTAACGTCCTATATGGTATTCTACGCTTAATCTTGGTGTCAGGAGGGCATAGTTTGTGGAGATATGGAGATTTCCTTAAGTTATGACTATTTTAGACGTATGCGCGGAAATCGCGGTCTGGCTTTAGATAAAAAGGAGATGTGATGAAAAGCTGTTTTCTTGCGGGGACGATATTTTTCTTTCTCTTGACAACTATTTGCCCTGGCAGACTAATGACGGAAATCCGGTATGAGACAAACGACCTTGGTTCCGGCAGATGGCAGTACACTTATGAGGTAACCAATATCAGCTTGACGCCTGCAATCGAGACAGAATCAACGTTGGTTGACCAGCCGAAAGGCGCAGAACTCGAATATCGCGTTATAGCAATAAATAAATCCGGCGAAGGTTCGCCGAGTAATACCGTGATGGTGGTGTTATAAAATTTAGCCACAGAGGGCACAGAGAACACAGAGAAAAAACTAATTGATATCAAAAACTTCGCGAGCTTCGCGTCCTTCGTGGTGAAATTGATTTACATCATGGCATTGTAAGGTTACATCATGGCATTGTAAGGTTACATCATGGCATTGCAAAGTTACAATGCGACAGTGTCGCCTTACATTGAGGCGTTGTAAACAGGCAAAAAGGAGGGTAAGTCGTTTATTTTAAGGTAGTTAGGCAAAAAAGTAAGATTTTCAGGCAAAGAAACAGAGCTTTATCTGGAAACCATATAAACAGTAGTTATATGGGAATGAATAAAATAAGGAGGCAAAAATGTCATTTCAAACACCGATATCCATAGCCACTGCAATTGAAGATATTGACAATAATAGGTTTCTATTGCCAGCAATTCAAAGGGAGTTCATATGGGATAATACACGAATTGAACTATTGTTTGACTCGATAATGCGTCATTATCCAATTAGTTCATTCCTTTTCTGGCAGGTTGAAGGAGATACTAAACACCAATATAAGTATTACAGTTTCTTAAAACTCTTTCGTGAACGATATCAAACACACAACGCTGAGTTTGATACCAACGGCGTAAGTGATTTCAGGGCAGTGTTGGATGGACAACAGAGATTGGCATCAATATATATTGGGCTAAAAGGGAGTTATGCTTATAAGTTGCCTCGCCTTTGGTGGGAAAATACAGAACGCAGTATCCCTACGCGCCATCTTTATTTGAACATTATTGATAAATTGGTGGATGAAGAAGACGGAAGAATATATGATTTCCAATTCCTAACCAAGGAAGAATACAATGTTGAAAAGGACAAATGGTTCAAAGTCGGTGACATATTGAAGTTAAGAAACATATTCGAATTCAATAAATTTATGGATAAACACAACTACAAAGCAAATCAATTTGCTTATGAGTCACTATCCAGATTACAAGAGTCAATTCACACGGAAAGGACTATTAACTATTTCCTTGAAACAGAACAAAATTTGGATAAGGCATTAAACATTTTTATCCGAATAAATAGTGGTGGTGAGAAGCTTAATTACTCTGATTTGCTAATGTCAATAGCGATTGCTAATTGGACTGAATTGGACGCGAAGAAGGAAATTAATCGGCTAGTTGATGAAATTAGAGATAAGGGGTTTTTCATTTCAAAAGACCTAATTTTGAAGACTTTCTTAGTGTTATACAGCAACGATATCAAATTTAAGGTAACCAACTTTTCAAGGAGTAATGCAAAACATTTTGAAGAGAAATGGGACAATATAAAATTAGCTTTGCACGGTACTTTTGATCTGATAAAATCATATGGCTTCACTGACACTACTCTCACGTCAAAAAATGCTATTATCCCGATTGTCTATTACCTATACCACAGGAACATTTATTTAGAGTTTCATAAAAAGAAATGCTATGAAAAAGACCGAGACATTATCAAAAAATGGCTGCATATCGTTTTAATCAAGAGGATCTTTGGAGGTCAGGCTGATACCATTCTATCCAAAATCAGAGCTGTTTTTACCAAGGATGTTTCAAAGAAGAAAATCGACAGTTCAATAGCTGAATTCCCATATGACCTTATAGTTAAGGAATTGAAAGGTGGTACAAAAGATATAACTCTTGATGATGACTATATTGAAAATTTGTTATTGACTCAAAAAGATAATCCTTTGTGTTTCTCAATATTAGCAACTCTTTATCCGCATTTAGATTATCGAAATGGAGACTTTCATAAAGACCATATTTTTCCAAAATCATTATTCACAAAAAGAAACCTCAAGGGTCTTGGAATAGGAGAACAGCAATGGGACTTTTAC
>Ga0315533_1003579_pt1 | contig 10150 bp, 9 predicted proteins | sample SalMarSW160130MG_FD_203081 | JGI IMG/M metagenome (GOLD analysis project Ga0315533, IMG submission 203081) | Salt marsh sediment microbial communities from the Plum Island Ecosystem LTER, Massachusetts, United States - Salt Marsh Sediment SW1601-30 ...
CCACTAAGATGGTATATGATAAGAAATAAAATTATTTAAAATGGTGGAAAAAAGGAAGGACTCCGCCGGAGTCCTTCCTTTCTTTGTTCTAACCTTTAATTAATTAATACTCTATAATTTACCCGGTTCCTCTATTTTTTTCTCTGATTTAACTTCATTCATGGCTCTTTCGGCCTTAATCGTTTCTATTAGTTCTGTACCCCTTATTTTAAACTTGTCAGGATTCTCAGGTAAAGTACGGTAGATAACAGTACCTGCTTCAAGACCCTTTTCAATCACTATCTCCTTGTTATTTGACTCTCCCGGAATGACTACCTGCTTAATTCCATGCTTTGTATAAACCACAGGGATATCGTCAGTACCTGTGTGTATACATTCATTTGGTACATAAGTGACATTATCCAGTATCTTAACTATGATCTTGTTATTTGTGGTCATAGTTGGCCGCAGGGAATAATCTCTTCCATCCAGTTTAATATGTACTTCAAAGACCTTTGTATCGGTGTTGGGGAGTTTCTCGCCGATATTTGCAATGAAAAAAACCTTACCTGTATAGGATCTGTCGGGGAAAGCATCGACCGTAATAATAACTTCCTGTCCCTCTTCAATCTTGGTAATGTCGATCTCGCTGATATACACTTTAGAAAGCATGGATGAAAGGTCTGGCAGGGTTGCCACAACACGGTCCATCGGATTTATAGAGCTGCCTTCTTTTCTTTTCTTCCCCAGGGGATCCTTATAATAGATTACCATTCCCGGCGAGGGTGCGTTTATTACAAAGCTGGCCAGTACCTCTTCATAGTCCTTTACTCTTCTTTCATACCTGTTGAGCCTTGTTCTGATATTCCTGATCGTCGTTTTGGCCCGGGCCTGAGCCAAGGAGTAACTTCGTCTCATCTGTCCCAACTCCCTGATTGCCTGGTCATATTTTATTTCTGCCTGCCGTATTGTTGTAGGAGGTTCATATTTTGAATTTTTCAGGGTGATTTCGGCTTCATCGACAGTATGTATCTGATTTTCTATTTGATCTCTTAAACCACTGAGTGTCACTGCTGTATCCAGAAGAGCCATCTCCAGTTCTGTATATATCTCTGTGAGGTTTTCCTGTTCATCTTTCAGAGAATTATCATACTCAGTCCTGTCAAGCGTTGCAACCCAGTCTCCCTTCTGTACCTCCGTACCTTCAGATACCATATTCTGGATCTCTATACTTCTTGATCTTATCCCTCTTCTCCTTCCAACATCAGGAGCAATGATGTTAACTGAACGTTCAGCAAGCAATTCGCCGGTTGATGTAACAGCTATCTCAAACTTACCTTCAGAGACTTCTGTGAAGATACTGGATGTATCTTCCCTGGTAAAAACTTTATTGACGATAAAAAGTGCTACAATGGTAACGGCAACAACAATACCCGTAATGATAATAGTCTTCTTCATTTCATTATTATTCGCTGAAACAAAATTTCATGGGGCGAAATTATGAAAAAAAGTCTTTCAAAACTTCCTGATTATCAGTTTTAACGAAAGTTAACATTGTGTTAAAATCCGTTAAGATTCATATATACTGTTGGTAAAAGGAGGATAAAACCAATGAGAGTCAGAATGATGATAAGAGGAAGAACCCACCTGAACCATTTATCATAAGGTATTCTGGCAACACTAAGAACTCCGAGCAGAACTCCTGATGTCGGTGTTATCATATTTGTGAAACCATCACCAAACTGAAATGCCATCACAGTTGCCTGGCGAGAAATTCCAATGAGATCGGAGAACTGTGACATCATTGGCATTGTAAGGGCTGCTTTGGCCGATCCTGAAGGCATAACCAGATTAATAAGGGTCTGCACTACATACATCATACTTACGGCCCCCAGTTTGCCCGTTTCGGAAATTGCTCCTGACAGTTTATAAAGCATTGTGTCAATTATATTTCCATTATTCAGGATGATTATTATTCCTCCTGCCAGACCGACGATTATTGCAGCTGACTGTATATCCTTAATACCATCGAGAAATAACTTGGTTATTTTATTGGGGGAATAATTCATGGAAATACCTGTTACCAGGCCCATTGCAAAGAAAAGAGTGGCTATTTCCATTATATACCAGCCATATCCCATAACTCCGGTTATGAGAAATAATATTGTTACGATTAGTATCTGCAGTACAAAAAAGTGAACGGATTTCCTCAGACTGAGCCACCCGCTTATACCGAAGAACACTGTTATAACAGGGATTGCAGGAAAAGGTATCACATTACCTCCAGCCGAAATATTTGTCATTGGATATAGGAACGATAATAATACCATAATAATCAGCATAATGCCATACATTATCCATGCCGACACAGGTGTCTGGTAGATAATCTGTCCCGAACCGGTTTCTCTAAGGTTTTTCCAGTAGACATCATCCGCTGCAACACATGACCGGGCTGGATTTTTTTTGATTCTCCTCGCATACCTGAGGATAAAAAAGAAACCTGCGGCATTGATAATTACCCAGCAGAACATCCTGTATTCTATACCTGAAAAAAGAGGCAGATTGGAAAGTCCCTGAGCGATTCCGATCGTAAAAGGATTCAAAATAGCACCGGCAAATCCAAGGGCAGCAGCCACAAAACAAAGCGAAACGCCGATAATGGAATCATATCCCATCAATATCGCCAGAGGCACGAAAATTATCACGAAAGCTATTGTCTCCTCACTCATACCGAAGACAGCACCGAAAATGCTGAACATTGTCATAATAAATATGAATATCAGGTTATCGATGCCGATATGTGAGATGATTTTGTTATGCTCCATTTTTTTAGTGAATCTGAGAAATGACCGGATTGCAACCTCAATAGCCTTACTCTCATTCATTATCCAGAATGCCCCTCCTATGATCAGTATGAAAACAATGATGTCAGCTTTATCAACAAAACCATCGAACAAGGCGGAAAAGATCTGCCATGTCTGGGGATTATTGTCAACATAATGGAACGAGCCGGGTATCACCACATTACGGTCTATTCCGTTCACTGTAACTATTTGTCTGTCAAATGTTCCGCCCGGGATTACCCATGTAAGTATAGCAGCCAGTACTATGATACTGAAGACAATTACATATGTATGCGGGATCTTCTTTAACATTAATAAAAGTATTACCGTGGATTACACGGAATTACACGAAATCTCTTCTGTGAAAAACCCGAGTCAATAGTTAAAAGATTCACGCGAACGTGGTGAATCCTGTGCTTGTATTGCACTTGACAAACAGAGCATTAGTCCTGTAGCCAGTAGACAATATGATATTGTCTGTTTCATGATGTAGTTATTTTTTTTGTTTTCCAAGGTAAATAATTTTAAATACAAAGTCCACCTTCGCAAAGCTTCAGTGGATAAAAGATACGAAGAAAAATTTCCAATATATAATATTTGTATTTTTATTTATTTTAAAATATACTGTTATGAAGAGATTGACCATATTGAACGCTTTGAGCTTAGTATTATTAATGTACATCTCTCTTAAGCCAGTCAATTCCCAGTACATAGCTCCAACTCAGAGAATATTCACCCGTCAGGATACCCTGCGGGGATCAATTACTCCTGAAAGGGCGTGGTGGGATCTTGTTTATTATCATCTTGATATCGCTGTGAGGCCTTCTGACAGCACTATCTTCGGGACCAATATAGTTATGTACAGAGTTATTGAACCTTCGGATATCATGCAGATTGACCTGCAGGAACCAATGTATCTCACTAAAGCCGAACAGAACGGCAAAACGCTCAGTTTTTCAAGAGAAGGAAATGTCTTCTGGATACGGATGGAAGAAAAGCAGGAAGCCGGTAAAATATATTCTGTTGTATTGAGCTATGGAGGGAAGCCTCATGTTTCATCAAGGCCTCCATGGGAAGGAGGGATTACATGGAGGAAGGATAAGAACGGCCTTCCTTTCGCTGCATCATCATGCCAGGGTGACGGGGCGAGCCTCTGGTGGCCCTGCAAGGACCACATGTACGATGAACCCGACAGTATGCTGATAAGCGTCACGGTGCCATCAAATCTTATGGATGTTTCCAACGGAAGATTGCGAAGCGTTGTGAAGAACAGGAAAAATAAGACAACAACCTATAACTGGTTTGTTGCCAACCCGATTAATAATTATGGTGTCAATATCAATATAGCCGATTATGCTCACTTCTCAGAAGTTTACAGTGGAGAGAAGGGAGAACTTGACTGCGATTATTATGTTCTCAAGGAAAACCTTGAAAAAGCTAAGATTCATTTTAAACAGGTGCCTATGATGCTTGCAGCCTTTGAACACTGGTTCGGACCATATCCTTTTTACGAAGATAGTTATAAACTGGTAGAAGCACCATACCTCGGAATGGAGCATCAGAGTTCGGTAACATACGGCAATGGCTATCAGAACGGGTATCTGGGAAGAGATGTCAGCGGCTCGGGATGGGGTGAGAAATTCGACTTTATCATCGTTCACGAATCAGGTCACGAATGGTTTGCAAACAGTATTACCTATGAAGATGCGGCCGATATGTGGATACATGAAAGTTTTATAAATTATTCCGAAGGCCTGTTTGTTGAATACCATTATGGTAAAGAAGCCGGAGCTGAATATGTGCTGGGCAGCCGTCATAATATCAGGAACGACAGACCAATAACGGGAATCTATGGTGTTAATGTAAGCGGTTCAGGTGATATGTATTACAAGGGAGGTAATATGCTCCACACACTACGTCAGATCATTGATGATGATGAAAAGTGGAGAGGCATACTGCGCGGCCTGAACAGGGAGTTTTATCATCAGGTTGTAAAAGGCTCACAGATAGAAGATTACATTATTGAGAAAACCGGATTGGATCTGAAACCTTTTTTTGATCAATACCTCCGGGATATCAGAATACCTGTATTTGAATATTATGTGAAGGGAGAGGAGCTTTCCTTCAGGTGGAATAACTGTGTGCAGGGATTTAATATACCGCTCAGGATATATGTTAATGGTGAACCAATGAATATATCACCAACACGTAGTTTTAAGACAATTCAGCTTGGATACGGTAATGCCCTGATTGCAGTTGATCCGGGGTATTATGTTGCAGTACTCAATATGACAGGGAAGTGAAAAACGGTGCGACGGTATGGCGGTACAACGGTACAACGGTGTAATAGCACGTTCCCACAGAGTACCACAGAGAAATAACAGAAACCTCTGTGAATCTGTGTGTCTTTTTCATCAGCCGTAGTTTTAACGCAGGCTGACTCCGGATTTACTCTGAATAAGTTCTTTGTTTTTTATGTAAATTTCCATTGTATTAATAAATCCGTAAAAATGGAAAGAATATCGTCATTTCTTGCCCAATCCTTATTCAGTATCTCCTGTCAGGATGTCATGAAGATTGTTGCCCAAAATGTGTCATCCGTTAAGCCAAAACGGCAATCCGTAAACCAGATTGTACATTTGTTTAACAAAAGGTTTAACTTAAACATTGAATTTGACCTGATCGCAGTGTTCTTAAAGAAGAGTTATTTGATTGATTTTGAATTGATTATATTTGTATAATTTTATTATACAACCGGCATTGATATGAAAGCTGTGAGGTTATTACCGATTTTAAGTCTATTGTTCATTTTCTGTACAGCGGAAGGAAAAGTACAGACCGTTTTTTCAACAGCCAGGATGAAAATCCTATCCTTCAAACAGGATCATAATGCCAGGATAGACAGACTCACGGAGCAGGGAACGAAATTTCTTTCTTCCAAACCGGTAAGGATAGAGGAGGCAAAAACCTGCATCGATTCTGCACTCTATTTATGTGAGAAGGAAGAGACTGATATCCCGGCAAAACTTCATCTTCTGATGGCGGAATACAATCTCATCACAGGTGATTACCTGAATGCATCGAGCGAGGCAACACTTGCCATGGAGAAGGCTGAAAAAGCAGGTGAAGACATGGTTCTGGTAAATACATTGTTCTTCCTTGGAGGATATTATAGACGTACCGGGTTTTATAATGAGAGCCTTGATTTTTATGTACGGGGAATCAGTCTGGCAGAGCAAAAGGGACTGAAAGGAATGATACAAATGGGATATAGTGGTCAGGCTGATGTTTATAACTCCATGGAAAATACACAGGAGTATGAGCAATCTTTAAAGAAAATGATAGAAGCATCATTGGCAGAAAATGATTCAGTTACTGCATTAAGGGGATTATATTATTACGGAACGCTTAAGGGAGAAAGAAGCTGGGATTTCAAACTTTCTGATTCATTATTGACCAGATCTTATGAATTTGCTGTGGCACTCAAAGATACAATGATATTATCAAGATCCCTGGGAAACCGGGGATTTAGCAACTACCTTGCTCAGAATTATAAGACTGCTCTCTCCTTATATAACAAATCGCTGAAATACAGCATTCTAACCAGTGATTATATAATGTTATCCAATGCTTACGGAAACATTGGCACTATCTATCGTGATATGGGAGATATTGACAAATCGGTTGCGAACTATAAAAAGGGGATTGAATACGCAAAAAGAGTAAACGACTACTACGAGCTTTACTGGATATACCACGATATGAGCAATATGTATATTAAGCAAAAAGACACTGCAAATGCATATCTGAATTATGTCCTGTTCAAGCAATACAGTGATTCAACCATGATAATGAACAGGAACCAGTGGGTATCAGATGCTACTATCAGGTATAAGGTAGATACACAGCAAAAGGAGGTTCAACTGTTGTCACTCAGGTTAAAGAACCAGCGGATTCTCAGCTATGCTTTTGGCAGTCTGGTATTACTGACACTGGCAATCGCTTTTCTTATTTACAGGGGTACAAGGCTTAAGTCCAAACGGCGGATAAGTGAAATGAACCGACATATATCTGAGATTCAGCAAGCCAATCTCAGGCAGCAGATGAATCCGCATTTCATATTCAACACTCTTAACTCGATACAGTATTATATGTACCAGCATGATAAGCTGGCGACAAATAATTACCTCACTAAATTTTCAAGCCTGATACGTAAAGTGCTTGAAAACTCACAGCACACTTCAATCCCTCTCAGTGATGAGCTTAATGCCCTGACTCTGTATCTCGAGTTGGAAAGCCTACGGTTCAAGGACAGGTTTGATTATGAGATAAGTATTGATGATGAGATAGATACCCTAATGTATAAAGTGCCTACCATGCTCATACAGCCATATGTGGAGAATTCCATCTGTCATGGACTTATACCCATGAAAATAAAAGGAAAAGTCAAGATTGACATTAAGCTTAAAAATGATTATCTTGTATGCACTATTGAAGATAACGGTATCGGGCGTGGTGAAGCGCGTGAGAGAAAAGTAAAAAAGGAGAGCAATTATAACTCACTTGGCACGCGTATCGCAACATCAAGGCTTGAACTGGTTAATACCCTGTACGGATCAAGCCTGAAAACAACCTATACCGACCTTAAAAATGCTGAAGGAAAGGCTGCTGGAACACTTGTGGAAATACATATTCCATTGATGACATGAGCCGGAAATTAAAAACAATTATCATTGATGATGAGACTGATGCAGTCGATTTTATTTCCTCAATCATTTGTGAGTATTGTTCCGGACTGGATATTGCCGGTAAGGCATATGATGTCGATGAGGGTATCCAGATAATTAAGGAGCAGAAACCTGACCTTGTGTTCCTCGATGTGGAAATGCCTCATGGATCAGGATTTGATCTGCTGGGACATTTCCCTGAAAAGGAATTTGATGTTGTGTTCATAACGGCTTTTAACCATTATGCAATAAAGGCGATCAAGTTCAGTGCTGTTGACTATATTCTTAAGCCGATAAATGTAAATGAATTCATTGAAGCTGTGAACAAGGTGATACAGAAAAGGTCAGACAGTATGTTCCGGGGTAATGAGAACATCAAGGCTCTTCTGGAGAACCTGAGAACAGCAATTCCTTCGCGCCTGGCTATCCCAACCTCTGATGGCATGGAATATCTAAATCCCAAAGAAATTATCCGTATTGAAGCTGACCGCAGTTATTCATGGTTCTACCTTACCGGGGACAGAAAGATACTGGTATCCAGAAATCTTAAGGAGTTCCAGGATCTGCTCAGCGACAGACACTTCTTCAGACCACATAATTCATATCTTGTTAACCTGAAATACGTTAAGAAGTATATCAGGAAGGAGGGAGGTTATATTGAATTGCAGGACGGATCGGAAATTCCTGTATCAAGGAACAGGAAAGAATTGTTTCTCGTTCACATGTCAAGGTTTAAAGGATGAATTCTGAAGAATAGTACAGGGGGAAAATAGTAATCAATAAAAAAGGGACTTGTGGAAAGCCCCTTTTTTACTTAATAAACTAAAACTAAACCGTACTGAAGAGCTTAAAGAGCGCTCTTCATTTCATAGCCAGAACCTCTTCCGTATTCCTGAGCAGGAACGGGAAATAGGCGGCAATAAGTCTTGTGTTTTCCAGATCGTCGTTATCGCCGCAGGAAAGCACTTTCTGATGGTAATACTGAAAATTGTCCAGATCGTCATTGGAGGTCTTGTATCCCTCTTTTTCGAGGTTTTTGTCAAGTCTTTCAACGCCGAAATAATAACCGTTGCAAACATACTGGATTGACAGATTAGGGGTCAATACATAGTATTTTTTGCATTTGAAGGTTTTATCGATTGCTACTATTGCCTTCATAACGGTATTCTCATAAGAGATAGTGAATGCCTTGAGCTCTTTACCGTTTATCATAACCGGTGCGTCGAGAGTCTCAATCTTGTAATTTCCAAGTGCTGAATGCGTCTTGCCTTCAGCAACAACCTGCTTCTTAGCAAATGAAACAGTACTGAATGCAAGAATCAGTACTGCTGCTGTAATTAATCTTTTCATGGCTTTAATAATTAATTAATACTCTAATACTCTTATTACTGTCCCTGTATTGATTTGTATCTTCATAATCATATCATTACAGAAACTAATTTATGAAATACATTTACATAAAAAGATACTGATTTACGAAATGCAAACCCCGGTTAACGGATTACATGAAAAAGGGAGCAAAGGGGAAAAAACCGGCATTTTTTGATCATGAAGATCAGGGAGCTGGTCCTGAATAATTATTCACAACCTTTATTTGCCATTTTCCGGAATCGTTTTTCCAGGCGCCGGTTGTATTATATGCATTACCCTTAATAAAATATATTATTCCACCGATAGCTGCACATGCACAGCCCATAAGAGCACCTGCAGCAAGCGGTACAACCATAAGTCCTCCAAATACCATAAAAATATTTCCACTGAACAGGGTAAGTGATTCAAGGAAAAGAGGAGTCGTGAATATTGTGCCTGCAATACCCGCACCAGAAATAATTGGACCTGATACTTTTGAAAAGGTTGTTCTGACTGATATTTTTCTTATATTGTTAATATTAATAGAAGAAGAACCAACATTGATCATGGAATCATTAAGAATTTCAAGGTTTCCCATGACTTTGGTATTGCCAGGTGCATAGGTTTTTACCTTGATTATCATCCCTTCTTTAATCTTTCTTTGAGCTGGTTTGGGTTTAATCAGGTGGTCTTCAATCAGTTCATATACAATGACTGCCGGCACCTCTTCAAGAGTGCTTGCCGATGGTCTCAGGTTGCGTTCTCTTGTTAACAACAGATAATCATCCTGACCTGATAAACTTAGAATGAAAACCTGCATACTCAGTAATAAAACCAGTTTTTTCATTATGACAGTCTTTTATTATGTATTATCTAAGTCATTAAAAGACAAATTTTTACAAAGTTACACATCAATTATTCAAAAGTCAATGTTTTATGCTCTGGTTTTTAATGATAATTTTGGATTAATTTTATTGTTATTGACGGAATAATAGATACCGGTTTATCCGCTTACTTATAGTATGTTACATATCTTATTTTAAATACAGCCGGTCAGCTTGGTGATGGTAATACATCAGATAAATTTGTCCCTGAACAGATAAGTATTAATTGACCAAATAAAAAAGTTGCCATGAGTGAATATGACGGTCCTGACAAGGAAAAGATTGAACAGATAATAAAATCCAGAAAGAAAGCTCACAATTTCTATTCCGATCACTCGGAAGTATACCGCTCCTTCCTTGATATGGA
>Ga0315533_1003581_pt1 | contig 10143 bp, 8 predicted proteins | sample SalMarSW160130MG_FD_203081 | JGI IMG/M metagenome (GOLD analysis project Ga0315533, IMG submission 203081) | Salt marsh sediment microbial communities from the Plum Island Ecosystem LTER, Massachusetts, United States - Salt Marsh Sediment SW1601-30 ...
TTTTAAAAGTTTATTTAATAAAAAGATGTTACTTACTATCTTAGCCCTTTCTTCTCTCTTTCTTTTGTTTAATCTTGCCACTCATGGACCTTTTATATCTTTATATGCTAATGAAGTAATGAATTTAAACAAATCCAAAATCAATTTGCTTTTTGCTTTAGGAGGGTTTGCGGCAGTTGTATACAGTCTCTGGGGAGGAAAAATCATTGATAAATGGGGCAGCAAAAAAGTGTTGTTGTATAGTGCGTCAGGTCTGGGAATATTTATGATTTTGTGGAGCTTAAGTTCTCCCTTGTGGCCGGCTATTATTCTATTTGCAATATTATACATTTTTTCCCAGAGTTGCCATATTGCTTATGGTTCGTTTCTGGCTGATATAACTCATCAACAATCAAGGGGATTGGTTATCGGATTTATCGGGACCTGTACCGGTTTAATCGGTTCTATCGGACCTTCTCTGGGAGGATATTTAAAGTTCCAGTTTGGTCCCTCATCACCCTTTTGGGCTGGATTGATATTTGCTCTAATAACTTCTCTCTTGCTTATAAAAATAAAAGAATAAATAAAATTATTCTCAACAAAAAAATGTTTTAAAATTAATTTATAGACCAAAATAGTGATAAAATATATCAGAAAAAAGGAGATAGGATGGAAAAGTTAAACAAAAATGAAATAAAAAAATATAAAGCAATATTTTTTGATTTTGGAGGGACATTGATGTGTGCTGAAAGTGACAATGTCGCTCATTTACATATGATGAAAGAGGTTATCCAAAAATACAATCTTTCTGCTTCCCCGGAAGATATGGTCACCAAATATAATTCTTATCTCTTTACCAAGGAAATGACTTTGCGGGATGCCGACCCGGAAGAAAATTCCTTCACACCTCTTCGGGAATCAACTGATAGAGCTTTTCGGGGAATGCTTTCACAATGCAATCTTAAATCTTCAAACGAAGACTTACGATGGTTTAAAAAAATATTTTTGGAAAACCATAAAATATATTTAAAATTATTCCCGGAGACTTTAGAAATTATCAGACAAATTAGAAGTAATAATTCAATTCATATAGGAATTATAAGCGATATAGATACCGATTTCTTAAAATTTCAATTCGACGCGTTCGGAATAAGCAAGCTCTTTGACTCTATTACTACTTCGGAAGAAGTTCAAATATACAAACCGGAAGCAAAAATATTTCAAACTGCCTTAGGTAAAGCTAATTGTCGGGGAGCAGAATCTATTATGATAGGCGATTCTTATAAAAAAGACATCGTGGGCGGGAAAAACATGGGAATGACTACCATCTGGATAAATAAATTCTCCGGAGATGATACTGATAATGATAAAGCAGATTTTGTAGTCAAAGACTTAAAAGAAATATCTCCTATCCTCAATAAACTTCTTAACTAATTTTGGCCTTACTTATCACTCTTGGGTATTTTTTAAAGATGTTTCAGACAATATGTTATAATAAATTAAAATGATTGATAATAATTTTAGGATATAGCATGTTTTTAAATCATAATATTTCAGATATTTCCCTTGTCAGAAGAAGTAGATTTATATTTACTTTCAAATTATTAATAATTTTATTGTTAATAATAACATTTAATCAAAGTATTTTTTTAATTACAAGCAATGGTGTCTATGCTGAAGAAATTCCCATCCCTATCCTGACCTACCACAATTTTACTACAGAAGAAGGTAGCAGTTATAAAATTAATATTGTAGAATTTAAAAAACAGATGGATTATTTAGCTGCTCATAATTATTCGGTAATTTCTCTTTCCGAATTGCTTGCGAGGTTAAGATCGGGTCAACTTCCACCAAAACCAATCGTAATCACCATTGATGATGGTTATAAATCTACTTTCACTTTAGCTTATCCTGTATTAAAAAAATATAACTTCCCGGCAACTCTCTTTATATATACCAATTTTATCGAGAAAAATAATGGCAGTTTGACCTGGGAAGAGATTAGAGAGATGACCAAAAATAATATTGAAATCGGTTCTCATACCCTAAGTCATTGCAACCTCTTGAAATATAAGAAAAATGAAAATTATGAGACTTATTCAGCTCGAATTAGAAGGGAAATTTTTTTGTCGAAAGAAATTTTAGAAAGCAAAATAGGAGGTAAAGTAAAATTCTTCGCCTATCCTTATGGAATTTACAGTCCTATAATAAAAAATTTAGTTATCCAAGCAGGTTATAAAGGAATTGCTAATGCCAATAGTATGAATAATACTCTTAATGCCAATCCCTTTTCCCTGAATCGACAAATAGTTTTTGGAAATAATTCATTTAATTCTTTTATCCGGATATTAAATCAACGCCCTCTTAATACTTCCCAAATTTTTCCCTATGACGGCATAATAGAAAGCAATCAATTTGTTAAGATAGGGGCAATTTTAGAGGGTGACAATTATGATGCAAAAACTTTTTCTATGAAATTAGGTGGAGCAAAAGTAAGGTTTAATTATAATCCAGAAAATAAAGAAATCTCTTTTACTCCAAGTAAACCCTTAATTAAAAAATCTTATATTGTAAATATTACTGCTCTTGATAAAAATAGCAATTACCTTAGAAAAAAATCCTGGTTAATTACCATTAAATAACCAGGATTTTCATAATTTGCAATTATAAAATTTTGAGAAGGTCTACACTTTACTCTCCTAAATAAGCCTTTCTTACATCTTTATTTTGTAAAAGTTCTTCTCCGGTGCCCTTCAAGACAATTTGCCCCGTTTCTAACACATAAGCATAATCAGCTATTTTTAAAGCGGCAAAGGCATTCTGCTCAACTAAGAGTACTGTAATTCCTTCTTGATGAATTCTTTTAATAATTTCAACTATCTCTTGAACCAATATGGGGGCTAATCCTAATGATGGTTCATCCAACATTAAAAGCTTAGGGCGAGACATTAATCCTCGAGCTACTGCTAACATTTGTTGTTCTCCACCCGATAAAGTACCACCTTTTTGCCATAATCTTTCTTTAATCCGGGGAAACAGTTCACAAACCCATTCCTGGTCTTTAGTAATCTCCTCTTTATCCTCCCGAGTAAAAGCACCTAAATTTAAATTTTCTTGAACTGTTAAATTGGGAAAAATACCTCTCCCTTCAGGTATTAATACTGCTCCCATTTTAACAATCTGGTCAGTAGAAATATTAGTTATATCTTTATCTTTAAATTTTATTTCACCTTCCTTAGCCTTAACTAAAGCACATATAGTTCTCAAGGTAGTACTTTTGCCTGCCCCATTAGCTCCAATTAAAGTTACAATCTTTCCCTGAGAGACATCAAAAGAAATACCTTTTAAGGCATGTATTCCACCATAAAATACATTAAGATTTTCAACTTTAAGCATATTGTGCTTCCACCCCCAGATAAGCTTTAATAACTTCCGAATTATGTTGAATCTCTATCGGATTCCCCTCTGCAATAGTTTTTCCATAATCCAATACTAATATTCGCTTACATATTCCCATTACTACCTTCATATCATGTTCTATTAAAATAATAGTCAATTTAAATTTATCTTGAATTTCTTGAATAAAACTCATTAACTCCTTAGTTTCATGGGGATTCATCCCCGCTGCTGGTTCATCTAATAATAATAATTGGGGGCGAGTGGCTAAAGCGCGAGCAATTTCTAATTTTCTCTGTTGTCCATATGGAAGACCGCCGGCTAAATTGTTTTCTAATTTCTCTAAATTTACTTCTTTTAATAATTGTTTTGCTTCTTCTCTCACATTATTTTCTTCCTGTGAATATTGGGGTAAATAAAAAACAGCACTTAAAACCGAGGACTTTAAACGTAAATGACATCCAACCATTACATTATCTAAAACAGAAAGATTAGTAAATAAACGTATATTTTGAAAAGTTCTGGCCATGCCCAGAGCAGTTATCTGATCCACTCTTTTTTTGTTTATTTCTTGATTATTGAAATAAATATTTCCTTTAGTAGGCTTATATACCCCGGTTAACATATTAAATACGGTAGTTTTGCCAGCTCCATTAGGACCGATTAAACCTACTAATTCCCCCTCTTCTAAATTTAGATAAAAATCAGAGACAGCTGTCAATCCTCCAAATCGGATAGTAATATGGTCTGCTTTCAAAATACTCATTTCTTTTTTAACTTCCTTCCTTTATCTCTTTTTTGTTTCCGGTTAACTTATTGTATATCCATTCCCAGGACCATTCCTTATTCCCCATAAGTCCCTGATGAAAAAACAATACTACTACCATTAACAAAATAGAAAATATAAGCATTCTCATTCCCGGTATCCCGGGAATATTTAATCCAAAGAAACTCATTGGTGACTCAACTGATCTGAGCACTTCCATTAGTATAGCAAATATAGTACCTGCTATTACTGTGCCGGTTATACTCCCTAAGCCTCCTACAATGACAATTATAATTATCTGGAAGGTCATAAAAAAACTAAAAGTATTGGGATCAATGGTCATAACTAAACTTCCCAATAGAGCTCCAGCAATACCGGCAAAAAATGCTCCTACCACAAAAGATAACACTTTATGATAAAAAAGGTTTACTCCCATTGCCTCAGCAGCCACTTCGTCTTCACGAATAGATTTTAATGCTCTACCATAACTACTATTAATCAAATTTTTAATAAACCATATGGTAAGTATAGCTATCCCCCAGGTCCACCATAGATTAGTATAACTGGGCAATCCCTTTAATCCCAAAGGTCCATTAGTAATACTTTGTAAATTACAAAATAAGACTCTTATTATCTCCGAAAACCCAAAAGTAACAATGGCTAAATAATCGCCTTTTAAACGCAAACAAGGTGCGCCTACTAAAAAACCTACCCCTGCTGAAACTAAACCTGCAATAATAAGGGAAAAAACAAAGGGAATTTGAATAACACTAAGAGGCCAGATAATAGGAGTAATAAAATAATTTACTTCTTTTAACTCTGGAGACATATATAAAAGTGCAGAAACGTAAGCCCCAATAGACATAAATCCAGCATGCCCTAAAGAAAATTGTCCGGTGAGGCCATTTATTAAATTCAAACTGACTCCTAAAATAACATATATACCACATAAATTTAATATCCTAACAATATAGGCATCAAAATTCCTCTGAGCTATAAAAACAAAAACAACTACCATTAAAATAATGGCAATCTTTAATATAAAATAGTCTTTCTTTTTTTTCTTCACTTTTTTTATACCCACCTATTCTTCTCCGAATAATCCTTCCGGTTTGAATAATAATACAAAAATTAAAATAACAAAAATAAAAGCATCTTTAAATCCCGCTAACTCAGGTAAAAAAGCTACTATCATAATAGTTAATATCCCTACCAGAAAACCTCCTACCATCGCCCCTCGAATACTGCCAATTCCTCCAATAATTGCAGCAGTGAAGGCTCTCCAACCAGGAAAGACCCCCATAAAAGGCCATATTTGAGGATAACGCAAAGCCCATAGTACCGCTCCGATAGCAGCCAATCCTGAACCTATAATAAAGGTAAGTGAAATAGTTCTGTTTAAATTAATGCCCATAAGTTTAGCTGTATCAAAATCCTTAGAGATAGCCCTCATCGCTAATCCAGTTTTTGTCTTGTAAACTATATAAGTTAGTATTAATAAAAATATTACAGAGACAATAGGAGTTACAAAATTAACTCCCGGAACTCTAATGCCACTTAAGATAAAAATTTTGCTAAAAAATTCTGGTCGGTAAAAGGATTTAGGTCTCCCTCCAAATACTACTATGGCAAAGTTCTCTAATAAAAAAGACATTCCTATAGCAGAACACAAAGAAGATATACGGGGAGCATTTCTCAAAGGCTTATAAGCAACTCTTTCTACAGTCATACCTAATAGCATAGCTAATACCACAGCTACTAAACAAGCTAACCACCATGGGAGAGAAAATAAGGCTATAGCGTAATAAACAAAAAAGGCAGCCATCATAAATATATCGCCATGAGCAAAATTGATTAAACGCAAAACACCATAAACCATGGTATACCCGATAGCAATAAGAGCGAATAAACAACCTAAAGAAATTCCATTACTTAAATTCTGTAAAAAAATAGTTAAAGTCATCGTTTTATCCTATCATTATTTTTCTTTAATAATTTATTCAATTTATTTCAAAAAGTTAGATTGAGGAGAAGAAAATCCTCTCCTCAATCTAAATTCAGGTTTATTTTTTAAAAACTAACTTCTTCAAATTTTTTTAAAATGGGTGTACTGTAGACATATATTTAAAATTGCCATTCTCTACAGTCTTAATTACGGCATCCTTAGAAGCGTCTCCGTTTAAGTCTAAGGTAACCATTCCAGTACAACCCTCATAATCTTTAGTTGTTGCTAAAGCATCCCGAATGGCTTTGGGATCAGCTGAATTTGCTCGCTTGATAGCATCAATTACTAAATTAAAGGCATCAAAACCTAAAGCAGCAAAAGCACTGGGGGGCCTATTATATTTCTTTTTAAAATCTTCAACGAATTTAGGTGTTGACTTGGTAGTAGCAACAGTTGCATCAAAATGGGTACTAAAGTAACTTCCTTCCACAGCATCTCCGCCTACTTCAATAAATTCCGGGGCTTCCCAGGTATCTCCACCTAAAAATGTTGCGGTAATCCCCATCTCTTTTCCTTGTTTTAAGATTAGAGCTGCATCTCCATATGAGCCAGCAGGGACAAAGACTACATCAGGATGTTTACTTGCTGCATAAGTTACTTGAGCTGTAAAATCCTGGTCTCCGGTCTGATAAGAAATTAGTCCTACAATAGATTTCGGATTACCAGTTAATTTGATAAAAGCTTCCCGGAAGAAATTAGATAGTCCTACTGCATAATCAGAAGCTATATCTTGAATAACTACTGCCGTCTTAGCATTAAGATTGCTCACAGCAAAATTCGCCATTACCGCTCCCTGGAAAGGATCAATAAAACAAGCTCTAAAAGCATAAGGCTTTCCTAAAGTCACTAAAGGATTCGTAGGAGAACATCCTACCATAGGAATTCCTGCTTTATTAGCAACTTCACTACCTGGAATAGCACAAGCACTACCATAAGTACCTACTATGGCTACCGCTTTTTCAAATTCGATTAAACGAGCTACTGCATTAGCTGCTTCTACCTTCTCACTCTTATTATCTACTAAAACCATTTTTATAGGTTTCCCTAAAACTGTCGGAGTTTGTTCAAAGGCTAAATTTACTCCTTCCATAGTCATCTGTCCACCAGCAGCATAAGGTCCAGTCATTGGTTCATATACACCAATTACGATTTCATCGGCTGCTCCTACTGCAAAACTACAAATCAACAAAATTGATAAAAGAATTCCGGTAATTAATCCAAATTTTTTCATTATTTCTTAATTCCTCCTTAAAAAATATTTTTACTTACTTCTAAAACATTTTATCGCATTACTAATTTTTAATTAAATATTAACACCTCCTTTGCTACTTTTTTAGATTGGTTTGGTAAGGTAAAACGTGGTTAGATACAGTTATCTGGCTTGAAAAACAGGGTAATGTTTGGTGATTTTCTGTGGAATTGATAAATTTAATAATAGCTTTTATTACCATTTATCCTCTTTAATTAATTTTATTATTTTAATAAAATTTAAAACACCCAATAAAGTTTAACATTAAATTTATTAAAATACAAGATTTTTTATTTTTATTTTTTGTTTTTATCTTATACTATTCCATTTAACCTTTAAATGATACCTTGATATTAATGGTATTATCTAATAAATAACTGAAATTTAATTATTAGCATTGTATTCCTTCTGTTTATTCTCAATAAATAGGGCGGAAATAAAGGAAGTTATCGGGACTGTTAATACTAATCCGATGCTTCCCGATAAACCCTGAATAATTTCAGTACTAACTGTATTAAGATTTATAGCTCTAAAATAAGGCATATTATAAGCCATTAACAGAATCATTATACTTAAAGAACAACCGGCAAAGGCAAGTATTAAGGTGTTGGCCATTGTGCCCATTATGTCTTTTCCTACATTCATCCCTGATTTAAAGAGTTCTGCCTTACTTAATTCAGGAACCTTACTATGAATCTCAAAGACTACAGAGGCAATGGACATACCCACATCCATTACTGCCCCCAGTGAGGATATAATAATACCAGCAAACATTATCCCCTTTATATTAATTGGAAAACTACTAACAATATAAATAAGTTGTTCGCTGGCTTCTCCGGTAATCCCGGTAAGATGGGCTAATCTCCCTGAAACTAAGGAAATAATTCCGGCAATTACTACTCCTGCTGATGTTCCAATTATGGCCGCTAAACTCTTTTTGTTAAATCCGCCAATTAACATTAAAGATAAAAATATGACTATGGTAGCAGTAATAATAGCCAATAAGATCGGACTATGACCTTTAAACATTAATGGCAGCATGAAAAAAGCAATCAACAAACCGGTAATAATCAGGGAAATTAAAGCCATTAAACCTTTTATTCTTCCTACCACAATTAATACAAAGATAAATAGAAGAATAAGCATATAGAGAACTTTGTCTCGAGCGTAGGTATCTATTCCCACTGAAGGTGATTGACCTTCTCTTTCTTTTAGAGCTATTACAATCTCCATGCCCTCTTTTGCCACAACATCGTAAACTAAATCACCATGTAATCGAGAATTAGTTAAGGTTAATATTTGACCTTTAAATTCCCCGGATAATATTTCAATTTTTAATTCCTGAGTACCTATATAAACGCCCGGGATGTATCCTTCTTCGGTTAAATCACTATCAATTACCTCTAAGACTTTTGCCCTTACATAAGTAATATCTTGGTTATCCACAGAACTACTTCTGTTATAAATAACGAAATAATAAAATAATGATGAAGCAATAAAAAATATAAATATCCATAAGAAAATATTAATTTGTTTTTTTCCCATAATTATCAACTCTTAATATCTATTTTTACAAGAATTACATTAATTGTAACAAAAAAGAGGATGGTATATTGATAGTACCATCCTCTTTTCACTTTTTAATTTATTAATCTGTAGGAATAAGTATCTCCTGGCCAGGTCTGATAAGTCTTGAATTCGCTATTTCATTACAAGCAAGAATTTTTTCTACAGTTGTTCCAAATTTTTGAGCAATCTCCCATAATGAATCACCAGCTTCTACCACATAAAGCTTGCCGACTTTCTCTTCAGATAACCAATTTTGTTTTACAGGAGAAATAACTCCGGCTTTTTCTACTGCTTCCATCATAGCATCCCTTATAGGAATAAAGGTATTTAATCCATCTTTAGAATTCTCAAAGTTGTATTTATCTCCACCGGTAAACATAAAGTCATGAGTAACTACAGTATAGTACTTATCCATCTCTACGACAGTACCATCTTCTAAAACCATGCTGGTAATTCTGTTACCCGCCTCTGCCTCCGGATTATAAACGGCTCTTACTCCCGAAATTTGAACCCAGCCTATATTATCATTCATTATACCATGCTCAATATTAGCTTTTACATCTGCACCGGATAACCTCATAGTGTATAGGTAATTATCAAAAGGCATAACTTCATATAGCTTGCCTGCAGTAATTTCTCCTGCTGGAATAGGACACCTAAGTCCACCACCATTAGTCATAGCAATCTGAACTCCAACTGCATCTTTCATTATTTCACAGGTCCATTCTCCCAGTAAAGATGGTCCGGCATATAAGTCATGATCCAAAGTTACTGTGGTTTTCCCTAATATTTTTCCTAAAACAGGTTTTACTTCCTCCTCATACCTTTCATAGACTACTAAGGTGTTAGCATCGTCTTTAAGAGTATCCGCTCTCGCGTAAAGATGATCTAAGGCAGGTTCTGCGCTAACTAATTTATTATTCTCATCGAAAATAAAAGTCAGTTTAGCAAATGTACGACCATATTTATAAGCTTGCACCAAGGGTTTATCATTAACCAGGCCACAAACACTTTGATGGGTATGCGCAGAAATTACTGCATCTACTCCATCCACTGCACACAAGTCAGCAGCTTCACCGGTAATATTTCCTTCTTTATCTTGAAATGAACCAAGATGGGTTAAGGCTATTACAATATCTGCTCCTGCATCTTTTACTTTGGGTATCCATTCAGTAATTA
>Ga0315533_1003584_pt1 | contig 10135 bp, 9 predicted proteins | sample SalMarSW160130MG_FD_203081 | JGI IMG/M metagenome (GOLD analysis project Ga0315533, IMG submission 203081) | Salt marsh sediment microbial communities from the Plum Island Ecosystem LTER, Massachusetts, United States - Salt Marsh Sediment SW1601-30 ...
TGAAAACAACCGTTCTGTAGAAGTTCTTCCCGGGACTCGAGGATAGCAATCTCTTTCTCTCTTAACTCTATCTGCTCGTTAAACTCAACAAGGTATGTGCCCTGATTAAGGTCCCACCATCCATATTTATCTTTGGGAAGTCTCTTCTTAGGAAGCAGAGGTTTTCTTTCTGCCGGGTTAAGTTCACTACCGCCAAAATCCAAACTTCCTTTTTTATCTAAAGAGTATATCTGTTTCACGGTAAGATAGACCTTATTTTCTTCTGTCTGCGTATCTTTATGGATAAAGTTTTTGATTCTATCAGCAGCTTCAAATCCTGGAATAAAAGAAGCAGTCATCGTTAGCCTCCCTCTATTTTGCACACTTTCTGTTTCTAGAATTATGCCCCTCACTGGATCAAGCTTTATTCTTGCTCCACAGTCGCATTCAACTACATTGTCAAACTCAAAGAGGGTAACATCATATTGATGCTTACACTTGGGACAGATTATTGCCATTTTCTACCTTAGGAGACCTTGCTGCCAGGGGATCTCCTTAAGTTTTCATCTCTCTCTTTTTCCCTCTTGGGTCATCTACTGGCCGATATAGTTGATTCTCCATGGACCGAACCCATGAATCTGGATGACTGACTCTTCCTCGGTCCAAGTAACGCAAATGGTCTTTGCAGGTACCAGGGCGAAGCTTCCGGTGGGCAAAGCTTTCTCGTGTGAAGAACCCAAATTATCTTCCAGCCGCATATTTAAGGTACCGGACATCACTGTAATGCTGTGATCTGCCGGATACCAGTGTGGTGGGATTCTATAGTCCGCGGGAAACTTGAACCTCACTGTGAATGGACCAGGCGTTCCCAGTCCCCCTTCTATTATGGCAAACTCTGCACCAAGGGGCAGAGACGCTGGACCATCGACCCAACTGATATCAGCTGGTGTCAAGGCTACAATCCTGGGTAGTTCTACCGGTATCGCCCGGAGGATGGTTACGGTTTTTCCTCTTAGTTCCTCAATATCCCGCAAGAGTTCCCCCCTGGTGTAGGGATCATACTCTTTTTCTATTTCCTCCAGGACCTTCTCATAGGGGAAAAGGTACTGAATAACGAGGTTCGAACTTGCCGGCATTTCGAAATCGTCAATCAAGGCGAAGCCGTGGATCCTACCTTTGATTCTCCATACCTTGGATTCACCAGCTTTCATTCCTCCCGTAAAATGAGGGGGTTCCCCGTCAGAAGTGATCTCTTCGGTGTGGGCAACCTGAAGGGAGAGCCATTCAATGTCGAAGTTTGCTTCGCAGAAAACCTCCACTTCAAACCGGCCGTTCGCGTCGGGGAAGTGAACAAAGACTATGTACGCCGTTATCGGATCTGGCAAGCTGGGCATTTCAGGCGGAGTGGCCAAAGCGGGGAATCCGCAACTTAGAAATGACGCCAGAATGACAATAACGATCAGGTATTTCCTTCTTCTTTTTACCAAGATTCCGGGAACCAGGAGAGTTTGCTTCTTCATCTTCCTCCTCCTAATAATTGATGGAAACTCTTCTTGATTCAGCAAAAAAAGCAAATCCGCAAGTTGAGAGGAAGGTACTCCAGATTTCGGAACTCAAGATTGAATCCTGTCGTGGATGCATCGAGTATTGCCAGAAACACCTGTATCAGTGCACGATAGATGATGACTTCAGAGCCGTCTTAAACGAGATGAAGCGTAGTGAAGTAATTGTCATTGGCTCTCCCCTATATTACATAATACCTTCACGGTTAACCGCTCTTATGGAACGGCTCGTTTCTCTATCTTATTTCTATGAAACGAAAAGGCTCAAGGAGCCAGAACCTCTAGAGGGTAAGCCTTGTGGCTTTCTGGCGGTCTGTGCTGACTATGATGTACAACCTGTGCTACAGCATCTTTTTAATTTTGCTCTCCATCTCAAAATGAAACCCGTTACTATGGAATCTTATCCATATTTGGGTGTAGGTGCCAATTCAAAACTTGAGAAGGATAAGGAGCTCAATCCTATTGAGAATGTTAAGGTTCTCGGTAGGGTACTGGTAGAAGCAGTGGGAGAAGCCGCGTAAGACCATCTCGCATAGATATATCTCGCTCTCCGGCCTCCCGCAAATTCAGATTGAGAAGCGCGGAGATTTAAGACTCTTGCCCTAGCTTTCCTTTCTCAACTTCATTACCTGTTCTAAGGCTTTGTCTGACCATTCGCCGTGAGGATACTTGTCCACAATCTGGGCCAGTAGTCTCAATTTCCTTTTCTTATTCTCTTCTTTCATAGCTGAGTTAAAGAGTTTTTGTGCCTGGCTCTCTTTTCCAACCAACTCTCTTTTCTTCAAACCAGAGAGCATGCCTACCAAAAAGCCCACGATGAGTCCCACTGCTGCACCTATGACTATTCCTACTATGAAACCAGTTGATATCTCTAACGTCATACTAGTCCTCCTGAGTCTCTTCTTACCGGGTTCTTGATCTTCCTTGGGAATCCCCTCTCTTCTTCTGGGTTGACCCCTTTTGACTGAGCCTGGTAAGTCTTCTTTCTGTCCTGGAGATTCACCAAGGAGATTCAACTACCTCTTCAGCTAAAGCGTATTGAGTTCGGCGTTTCTTTAACTCCACCTCTCATAGTTTGTTTTTCTTTCGAGCGACCTTTACCCTCCCTGATTCACCTTGGAGCTAGGATATTTGTGCGAGAATAGGGTATGTGCTGTGCTGTCGTTCTAGAAACTAGAGCTATATCGACACAATATCCTGGCCAAGACAGTGATTATCTAATTGGTTAATTCTCCCCTCATCCCAGAGAAGAGAGAGCACCACTTACCATCTTATTGCTTTCTGTCGATGAACTATTAGAGAAGATACTTTTCCCTCGTTACTCATAGTTTGTTGTTCTTATCGATGAACTAGGCGTTATGATTTTGCTTTTCTTATCTTGTTTTTTACTGTCCATTCACGATTCACTAAATACCATTCACTAACTACTACCTATCCCGTACAAATAGTTTGCCGGGCAGCTCTCTGGCCAGACCCTTTATCTGCAGCTTCATTAAAAGCTCGCCCACTCTGGAAGCAGCAAGATTGCTTTCGCTAATTAGTGAATCAATATGAACAGGTTCTTCCTTTAAAAGACTAAAAATCTCCCTTTCCTCAGAAAATAAAGAAGGTATTTCTCTATCCAAAACCTGTTTATCCTCTTTCTTGAGATAGGAAAATTCCAATTCTTCCAATATATCCTCAGCACATTCCGCTAATTTAGCCCCTTCCTTGATTAGTCTATTTGTTCCCTGGCTGTTAGGGCTGGTAACATTTCCCGGCACCGCGAAAACTTCTCGCCCCTGCTCTAAGGCGAAGTCGGCTGTAATCAAAGCTCCGCTTTTCAAAGGAGCCTCTATGACCAACACTCCTTTGCTTAATCCACTAATAATACGATTACGCTGAGGAAAGTGAGGAGCATTGGGCTGTGTTCCCAATGAGTGCTCAGAAACCACCGCTCCTCTTTTAGCTATCTCCTCTGCCAATTTTTTATTCTCCCCGGGATAGATTATATCTATACCAGAACCTAAAACAGCAATAGTTCTTCCTCCCACTTCCAAAGCTCCCTGGTGGGCAGCTGTATCGATTCCCCTGGCCAGTCCGCTAACAATAGTAACTCCCTTTCTAGCCAGAGCTCTGGCTAGTCTTCTGGTTATTAATTTTCCGTAAGTGGTTGCTCTTCTTGTCCCTACAATAGCCAGAGCATCTATATCTTTCTTTTTTACCTCACCCTTTAAATAAAGCAGAAAAGGAGGGTTAAATATCATCTGAAGATTAGCCGGATAAAGGGGATGACGAAAATGAACTATTCGTCCATTGAGCTCATCCAGACGTTTTAAGTCTTCCCTTATATCTATTTCACTTGTTTTTTTATTGAGGTAAGTTATGGCCTCTTTATTCAAGCCAGGGATAGTGGATAGCTCCTTAAGGGAAGCGGCAAGAACTTTTTGGGGAGAGCCAAAGTGCTCTACCAGCTCACGACATTTTTTGGCACCGAGATGAGGAATTCTATCCAGAAGAATCCACTCTTTATAAGGGTTCATATAACTAGATTTCCTCGTCTAAATCTCTTGTAACCACTCCGCTGAGAGGCTTGGGATAAAAATAGGTACTTTTAGGAGGTAGCTTTCCGCCGGAAAGACAGACCTCCTTCACCTGCTTTAGAGAAAGGGATTTGAGAAAGAAGGCTAACTGGTATTTCTTTTTCTGGACAAGGTCTATTGCTTCTTCCCCCTCTTTGATAAAATCTATATCTTGTCCCCTTTCTAACCTGTCTTTTGCTAACACCTCTTTTATCAATTTATCTAAAACAACTGTATTCACCTTGCTCAAAAAAGGGTTTTTTTCCTCTTTTAAGGTTAGCAGCTCGTATCTACTCCCTCCCCAATAGACTGCAAAAATAGACTCTTCTTTTTTCTGTAGTTGGCTAACTATAATATCTGCCTTTTTCTTCTTGTCGTTCAAAGGTAATTCTAATCTTTCTGTGTGGAAGAGGTCCTTTAATTTCGTCTTTAACCTGAATATACCTGATGGATTTAAATTACCGATTACTCTGGATACGGGAAAAATGCTCAAGGCATCATTATCCATATTCAAAAAATACATCAAGACAAAATTCCGCCCATTTCCTGATTGGTCACATCTCCTTCTCTCCTCATCGCGAAATTTCAGAGCCATGTTGTAACGGTGATGTCCGTCAGCAAGAAAAAGCTTTTTGTCTTCCATGTCTCTGCATATTTTTTTAATTATGTCTATATCCTCTATCTTACCAAGTCTATGCTTCACTCCGTCTCTATCTATTACTTCAAAAAGCGCTTCGCCTGTTTTAAGATACTTATCCACCATATAAAGGGGATCTGAATAAAGAGAAAAAATGGGATTAAAATTTGCCCGGCACCACTGCAGAAGCCTCAAACGATCCAAACCCGACTTAGGCAATGTCTCTTCATGAGGAAAAATTACTCCCTTACCAAACTCCTCCAGTTTCATCAGAGCAAGGAATCCCCTCCTTCTTTCTAGATTTCCCTGTCCATAATATTCTTTTTCATAAGTATAGATAGCAGGTTTTTTTTCTTTCTTCAGTATACCTTTTGCTAGCCATTCCTTGAGAAAGCCTTTAGCTCGAGTGTATCTATTTTCCCGCTCATTATCTTGTGGATAGTCCTTGCCCAGAATAATTCTGATGATATTATTAGGGTGAGCACTATAGTACAACTCCTGATCCATCAGAGGGATAACATCATAAGGCGGAGTAGTCACCCCGGCTATATTTCCTACCTTTTCCTTATCATAAATAATCCCCCGAAAAGGACGAATTTCAAGCATCTTATCCTGGCTCACTCTCTAGCCAATGGTTATCCTGGTAGGAATAAAGCTCTTGAGGAGAGAAGAGACATTCAATCTCTCGGCGGGCAGAACCTGGCGAATCTGACCCATGCACAATATTTCTTCTCCCATCAGAAGCGTATTCTCTTCGAATTGTCCCTGGATTCGCCTCTTCTGGCACTCTCTCTCCTATTAGTTCTCTCACTCTCTGCACCACTCCCTTTCCTTCCGCTACCAGGGCTACCGAAGGAGCAGTGAGCATAAACTCTATCAAGCCGGGAAAGAAATCTTTATCTTTGTGAGGATGGTAGAGTTCTTCTGCTTTCTTCTCTTCAAAACTAAGCATCTTAAGACCAACTATTCTAAATCCTTCCTTCTCTATTCTTTCTATTATCTCACCTACCAATCTTTTACACACTCCATCTGGTTTAATTAATACGAGAGTTCTCTCCATTTGTCTGTCCCTTCCCTATATTCTTTTCCCTTCACGAGAAAGAGCAATCTTTCCTGTTCTAACTAACTTCTTAATTCCAAAAATTTTCAAAAGAGCAAGTATCCCTTTGATTTTCTCTTCTGTCCCTGTAATCTCTATAGTAAAACTAAGAGGGTCAATATCAACGATCTTGGAACGAAAAATATCCACTATTCGCATTATTTCTGCCCTATCTGCCCTTCGAGCATTCACCTTTACCAGTATCAATTCTCGCTCTACTATATCTTGTCCCCTTAAGTCCACCACCTTAATTACATCAACCAGCTTATGTAATTGCTTAATGACCTGCTCGATAATCTGGTCATCACCGAGAACTACCATAGTTATACGAGAAACAGTAGGGTCCTCTGTCTCTCCTACAGCAAGACTATCAATGTTAAATCCTCGAGCACTAAAGAGAGAAGTAATCCGAGCCAGAATTCCAAAGCGATTTTCTACCTCAATAGAAATGATATGTCTCATCGTTTTTTCCTCATCCCTTGCCTGCTGAATCGTATTTCGTAAATCGTGAATTGTATTTACAATTACAACTCATCAAACATTCAAAATATGCCTCAGGACAATTTCTTCTGTCGCTGTTGTTGGTTAATTTGTTAATCGGTTAAATGGTTAATTCCCCTCACCCTGTCCCTCTCCCCAAGGGGAGAGGGACACTACTCACCACTCACCAATTAACCACTCACCATTACATAAGGCTTCTTCAGAAAATGTCCTTCGACAGCCGTGTGAATCAGCAGCCTTCTTGTTTATCAAATAGGTGTTCCCTCGAACTTAGTCAACTGACGGAACCTTTCCATTAGTCTCTTGGTGACAGGGCCAGCTACGCCCTTTCCAATAGTTCTTCCATCCACCCTGGTCACTGGTATAACCTCAGCAGCTGTCCCGGTAAGAAAACACTCATCACTATTATAGAGAGCAAAGGGAGTAAAAACATTCTCCTCAACCGAAATTCCCTCTTTTTGTGCTATTTCTATAACTACATCTCGGGTGATTCCGCTGAGAATACCTACCCATACAGGAGGGGTAGCTATCTTTCCTTCTTTCACAATGAATATGTTATCACCGGTACATTCAGCTATGTAACCATCCTTACTTAACATTATAGCTTCCGGCATTCCCTCCCGATTGGCTTCTATTTTGGCCAGAATATTGTTAAGATAGTTTAAAGATTTAATTCGACAATTCAGAGCCGAGGGAATATTTCTCCGTGTAGAAGCGATAATTACTTCCAGTCCTTTTTCATAAAGTTCTTGTGGATATATGCTTATCTTATCAGTAATAATAATGAGTTCCGCCTGAGGACACTTGCGAGGGTCTAAGCCCAGGTCACCTTCTCCCCGGGATACTACTAATCTAATATAGGCATCCTTTAACTCATTCTTTCTCAGACTCTCCAATATCTTTTCCTTCAACTGCCCCCGGGAAAGAGGGATTTCTAAAGCAATTGCCCTGGCTGATTCCCATAATCTCTGCAGATGCTCTTCCAGACGGAAAACCCTCCCTGCGTAAGCACGTATCCCTTCAAAAACACCATCTCCATAGAGAAATCCATGGTCAAAAACAGAAATTTTTGCTTTATCTTTGAGAACATATTCCCCGCTTACATAAACCCATTTACTCATTTCATTGCTCCTCATTTACATCTTAACATAACCTTATCCTAGTAACAACCTATCCTTTAGCGTACAGCGTTTAGCGTATAGCGGATAGTTCATACCCCCTCACCTCAATCCTCTCCCCACAGGGGAGAGGGAAGGGAGAGGGGGTAACTTGAGCCATGAACTTTATTTTGGTTTTCCTATCAGCTATGAACTATGAGCTATCAGCTATGAGCTAACTTGTTCTGTCGATGAACCACGAACTGATTGTCTTTCTTTCTTATCGATGAACAATGAACTACGAACAATGAACTATGAAGTCTTAGAACGCATTTGGGGAAAGAGAATTACATCTCGAATGGAGGCAGAATCGGTTAGAAGCATAACCATTCGGTCTATTCCTATCCCCAGGCCAGCGGTAGGAGGCATTCCATACTCCAATGCCTCCAGAAAATCCTCATCCAATGAGTTTTCTCTTGTTTTCACCTCTAATAATCGCTCTCTTTGTTCAAGGGGGTCATTTAGTTCTGAGTAAGCATTACCTAGCTCTTCTCCTCCTACAAATATTTCGAACCTTTCTATTAAAGAGGGATTATCTTCTTTTCTCTTAGCCAAGGGAGAAGTAGAAGAAGGATAATCAAATATGAATGTGGGTTGGATTAACTCAGGAACAACATGTTTGTCCAGGAGATGCTCCATTATCTGCTCGTTTCTTAACCCCTCTACTTCTAAGCCAGACTCCGTAGCTACTTTTCTTAGTTCTTTTTCATCATCATAATCAACCTCAACCCCTCCTATCTCTTTAAGCGCATCCTTGAAGGCTATCCTTTTCCAGGGAGGGGAAAGATTAATCTTCTTTCCCTGGTAGTCTATTTTTAGAGTTCCTTTTGCCTTCTTTGCTATCTCACAGATGAGTTCCTCTGTGAAAGTCATCATTCTTGTGTAATCGCTATAAGCAGAATAGACCTCCAGCATAGTGAATTCGGGGTTGTGGAATCTGTCCATTCCCTCATTTCTGAAATTTCTATTTAGCTCATAGACTTTTTCTATTCCTCCCACCACCAATTTCTTAAGATAGAGTTCAGGAGCAATGCGTAGATAGAAGTCCTGCTTTAAAGCCTGATGATGAGTTTTGAAGGGCCTGGCTGTAGCCCCTCCAGGAATAGGCTGCATCATAGGAGTTTCTACTTCTAGAAATCCCCTTTGATTTAAAAAATCCCTTATTAATCTTACTATTAGTCCGCGCTGTAAAAAGACTGTCTTCACCTCCGGGTTAGATAATAGGTCCAGGTAGCGCTTTCGATAGCGAAGTTCTATATCCTGTAGTCCATGCCACTTCTCTGGAAGAGAACGAAGAGACTTGGCTAGAAGAGAAAATTGGAGAATTTGCACAGTCACCTCACCTGTTCTTGTCTTAAAGACTTTACCTTTTACTCCAATTATATCTCCCGGGTCCAGTTTCTGGAAAAGAGTATATCTCTGACCCAGCACATCTTTCCTGGCATAAACCTGGATTTTGCCCTTCTCATCTTTTATATCAGCAAAACTCGTTTTTCCATGAGCCCGCAAAGTAGTAATTCTTCCTGCTATCCATACCTCTGCATCTATTTTCTCTCCTGGCTTTATCTCCTCATAGTTATCCTTTATCCATTGGGCAGAATGGCGAGGAGTAAAATTTGCCAGATAAGGATTTCCCTCTTTTTCTATCCAGAATTGAAGCTTATCTTTTCTTTTCTTTACTAGCTTCTCTTCCACCAATCTTGTCTGTTCTGTCATAATGAATTCACTCTCGATTAACTGTTTTCCGTCTATTTTACACAAGGGAGGCTATTTGTCAACATCAATCCCTTTCTTTTAAGCTGGAGGAACACACGCCAGATTGACAAGTACTAAAATTTACATTAACCTTTCTCCAGAGAACGCTATTACGGAGTTTTTAAATAAGTGGCGAATTCGGTGCATATGCGGTATTGTTGCCTATACTCCAAAATTGGAAGAATATAAGACTGTGTCGAACATCAAAGAGGTAGGCAAAATCATTCACCAATAGGGGGCAATAATGAAATACAGAATTTTTGGAAAAACCAATTGGAAAGTTAGTGAGGTGGGTTTAGGTACCTGGGCACTTGGTGGGGGTTGGGGACGTGTAAGTGAAAGTGATGCCATAGAGGTTCTGGAAAAAGCTATTGAAAGAGACATTAATTTTTTCGATACGGCGGATGTCTATGGGGATGGAAAAAGTGAACAACTAATTGGGCAGGTTTTGAAAAGTACAGACCAAAAAATCTATGTTGCCACAAAATTTGGCCGAAGGTTAGATCCTCATATTAGCTCAGTATACACAAAAGATAATCTGGAAAGATTTTTAGATCGCTCTTTGGGGAATCTCGGTGTCGACACGATTGACTTGATACAGCTACACTGTCCGCCTATAGATTTGTATTATAAACCAGAGGTTTTTGAAGCATTGGACAGTTTTGTTGAACAAGGCAAAATTCAGCATTACGGTGTTAGCGTTGAGAAAGTCGAAGAAGGTCTTAAAGCGATTGAATATCCTGGGGTTGTCAGTGTGCAAATAATATTCAATATTTTCCGACAGAGACCGTCGGAACTGTTCTTTGAACAATGTAAAAAGAAAAATATTGCGGTTATTGCCAGGGTTCCATTAGCCAGTGGACTTTTGACGGGAAAAATGAGTC
>Ga0315533_1003585_pt1 | contig 10135 bp, 4 predicted proteins | sample SalMarSW160130MG_FD_203081 | JGI IMG/M metagenome (GOLD analysis project Ga0315533, IMG submission 203081) | Salt marsh sediment microbial communities from the Plum Island Ecosystem LTER, Massachusetts, United States - Salt Marsh Sediment SW1601-30 ...
GGCGAAGGTACCTGTGGTAGCGGTGGCTGGAGCCATGACCGTGTAGGTAAAGGCAGTCTCACCAAGCAAGGTAAAGGTGACCACCTGGCCAACTACCCCAACCTGGAAGCCCTCCAGTCCGGTAACACTGGTATAGGTAAAACCGGCGGGTAATGTCTCTATTATCTGGCCAGAGGCTCCGTAACCTGAAGCGGTAATAGCGACATCAAACTCAGTGCTAACCGTAACTGGTGCATCGGGCAAATCCCGGCTGGCTGCTTGGGCATAAACTGGACTTGCAACAAAGCTCACTAGCAACGCAACTACTAATGCTATCGTGCCCATTATTGGCAAAAGTTTCTTAGTCATTACTTTCGTCATTATTCCTCCTTACTTACCTGCTTCGTCATCCCTTGGGGCAAATAGAGTGGGGGGTAAAGTCCCCCCACTCTATTACTAGCCTTTAGGCTCCGAAGTACAGGTTAAGCACCTCCACAGCATTCGCTTTGGTTATGTCACCAGCAAAGTAGTCGTTAACCGCAGCCACGGCTTCGTCCTTTTCAATGACCCCGCTCTCATCCACGTCATAAACCCAGGGGTCAAATACTGGTGGTACCTCGTCGCCAAAGCCGGTTACCATCTTGTCGTGGAACTGGGGTAGCACGTCGCCTTCCCAGCAATCCCAGATGGTGATTTTGACGTCCACATTCTGCTTATGGCTGCTCAAAATCCTTAGCCCGGTTATGGCGTAGTCGTCGGCGTCTGTAGCGGTTGTGAAGACACCCTCGTCAACAAAGTAGGCTATCTCAGCAGCGGTCATCAGGCGAGTGCAATTCCAAGCAGTCCTGCCATCAAGGGTAATGAAGCAGTCCGTACAATCCACATCGAAACCGGCATCAACATAGCAGTCATTGGTGCAAGCTCCGCAGGTGTTTGCCAGAAGCGCCTCAATAACTCCGTAAGGACCGTCAATTAGCCAGTCTGCCTCCTCACACACCGCTGGAGTGCCATCGTAGTCGCGCACGAAGACAAGGAGCCACTTGCGGATGGGGTCAACGGTGGTATCAGTCATGACGTCGTCCACGTAGATCTTGATATCCTTCAAGTTCTCGGATATCTTGATGACCGGGTTAGACACTACCGTCATGTGGTCGCCTAGCTGGTAAGGATAGGTAGCCAGAGCTTTAATGGTGCTACTGTCAAAGTCTTTCTGGGTGAACTCAACCCAAGCCTCACCGTGGTTGTCGGTGTAAGTTTTGAGGGTTTCGGGAACCACGGTAAGTCCGAAAATATTCATGGCATTAACTTCGTCGGCAGTCCACACAGTGAGCCCATCCCAGAACCGGTACGGTCCGTCAATGTTCACATTAGTGTCCCAGCTATCCCACTCGTAGCCAGCAAGTCCCGAACCGAACATTGGCGGGATTATGGGGTTGGCTGGTATCTCCTGCCAGTAGTAAGGATTGGTGTATACCACGCCAGTATCGGTATCGCATACTTCTGGTATTTGATATAGGTTAGCCTTATTGACCTGTGCCAGTATGCCCGAGCCATCGGTTACCGCGAACAGAATCTCAGCCGGCGGCATATTGGCATCCTCCGGAGTCATCAGCCCATCAGGGACAACCGTGGTGCGACAGAACGACGCAAAGCCGAACTCATCTATTTCGTTGCCATCAGCCGGCACCGCTGGCTGCTGGGTGACATCCCAGCTAGTCCCATCCTCATTAACCGGCTCAAGCTTGCTGAAGGGTCCGATAACATCCCACTGAGCCACGATGTCTCCAAAAGGAGGGTACTCCCAGCAGGCTGGTTCGCCGTAGTCACCAAGTGTCTCAACCTGATCACCGTCCTCATCCAACCAACTGACGATATCATCAATGGGTGTGTCCATCAGGTCCCACATAAGCTTACCGAAAGCCAGGGTGGGATAATCATCAGGAAGTATCCACCTGCCCTTAGGCAGGATGATATCAGTGATTCCGTCGCCATTGATGTCCTGAGGCTTTTCCGGCCTGGGGCTCTTCATCACCGGGTCTTCAAAGAAGCCCTTCACCCTGAGTCGCAGCAGGCTCGACTCGTTAACCCCCAGCTCGTCCACATCTTTGCCCTCATTAAGCCAGGCCTCATCATTGGTCGGGTCATCACCCATGTTCACCACCTCTACCTCCTCAAACGCCAGGAAGTAGATTATGAAGCCTTGCTGAGCTAGCGGGGCTAGCGTAGTCTCTGGCCCTATATCATCGAAGTCAACGTCCAGCAGAACTGCCACTACATTGGACTTGCCCTGCTTATCGGAGTGCAGAATCACTCGGGCCACACCGTACTCTGGAGCGCCCTCATCACACTCTTCAACTGCCACTACAGCCCAGGCGCTGTCCTTAATGGCAAATCCCAGATAAGGAAACTCAAGACCGGGGTATATGCCCGTGGTCTCGAAAGTGCCTACGCTGGGGTCCTCCAGGTAGAATGCGACCAAATAATCCTCATACTCCGGCTCCAGCCTCCACTCAATCACATCCTTTTCTCCCGCCCAGACTATGTCGGGCAGCTTCTCAATGACTGGTGGTGGTGGAACATACCAAGTATCCCACTGCACGCACTCAATATTCTCACCATTCTTGTCTACGGGATACTCAGTCAGCGTTACCACAATCCACGAGCCCGGTGTCTCAGCATACACGTTGGTGTATGCCAACCCATTTACATCGGTCATGGTGGCATTGCCAAGTTGGTGTGTCAGCTCATGCAGGATTAACTTGGTCGGATCGCCTGCAGGGAAAGGCGCTGGGTTTATATAACGCGGCTCTATGAAGTGAGTCGTGGCTGGGTCTGCTGGCTGGTAAGTATCCCACAGATCCTCAAGCTGGATGAAGGGGTCTTCGCCAGTGCCCCACGGCCAAGTGTCACTCAGCCAGGTGCCGCAGGCTTCACCGTCAGGAGCTATGGCCTCAAGGTCAGCCAGGGCATCAATATCAAGCAGCCACCAACTGACCCAGGCATCCTTGGCCGGCAGAATCTCGGTGCCGCCACTTATCAGGAACTCGGCATAAACATACTCGTCGACCTGATACGTGTCCGTAACTGTAGGGGAGATTTCGAGCTCAGTGTAGGCAATTTCGCCCCACTTCTTCTCGCCCTGGAGCTCTATGTCGACATCACCGTCCTGGTCGGTATCAATGTAGGCCTTGACCGTGCCGTCGCCGACAACCACCGCCTGAATATCAATCCAGTCCTCACCTATTCCGCCGCCGTCGACAACAACTATGTCAATGGTCGGGTCGCCCAAGCCTTCGAACACCTTCCATGCCTTAACAATGGCATGGGGTCCAGTATTCTTAGCCACAAAGCGCTGCACCGCCCCCTTGACATCATAAGCTACGCTCGGCTCCATGTACGGCTCGTTGTATAGCGGCTCATCCTGCACCAGTGGTTCAAAAAGAAGCGTAGTACCCCCGTCGTACACCATAGAGCTGATGTTGTACTTGCCATCAGGATACGGTGGGTCAGCAAGCGGGCAGCAAGGTCCCATCGGCCATACTGAGGTGCCTGCCGGGCGATTCCAGTCAGGGTGAATCCCTGTGTACCCTAAAGCAACGCACTCGTCGGTATCCATCGACCAGTTCTTGGTGGTATCCAGCGAGAATGTTATCGTGAATGAGCAACCAGTCGTACCATCACCCGGCGTATATACGAGTACACAATCGTCCTGTATAGTGCCATCCCCATCCCAGTCAACGATGCCCATCTCCATCATAGCCTTTTCAGACCCAGGGTCCCAGTAAGGTACCCCACCGGGGAAGTAGAAAAGCATGTTGATCGGGTTGGTTGTGTAGGGCTTTGGAGCAGTCACCGCCAGCAGCAGGCTTTCCGCATTAGTTACTCCCACCGGGGAAGTATAATCAAATTCAAAGTCCACTATCCCCGACATGGGATTGCTGCAGGTTATCAAGCTCCCGTCGTCGTGGAGGGTAATGGTCTTGGTCAGCGTGCCATATGTGCTTGCAACCACCGGCGCCGCCATTAGCACCAGGCTGACTGCTAGCGCCAGTGCCAGACCCACTCCCAATATCTTAGAAATTTCCTTTTTCATCGAATTTATATCCTCCTAAAATGGATTTTATTTCATTGATTGATTAACGATTAACCTTCTTAACCCTCTCCTATAGGCTTCACCTCCTTTCCTCCTTAATTCTTATTAGCCAAACATACTATAGAGGGCCCCCCGAGTCTCAGGGGGCTCTCGCTCTCTGATTAAACTAAGCTGATGGTCTCCTGGTTCTGGCTATCAGCACAATCACTACCACAACCAGTGCCGCGCCAATAGCAATTACGGCGTATATCCAGTTGGGTGCTATCTGTTGCACTGGTACTTCTACCGTTATCTGTGGTGGTGGTACTTGCTCAACCGTTACCGGTGGCGGTGGTGCTTCCGGTCTCGCCATGGTGGTGAACATGCATACCGTCCAGTCAGAGTAGACGCCGTCCTTCTCAGCTCTTACCCTCCAGTAGTAGGTAGTGGCGTACTCAAGGGGTTCAGGAGCCACCCAGGCGTTGACGGTTGATGAGCCTCTAACCACACCGGCGGTAAAGGTCTCGGTGGTGGCTAGCTCAATGTCATAGCCAGTAGCCCCGGTAACTGGACCCCAGGCGAAGTTGGGGGTAAGGATTATGTCTTGACTGCCGCAGGCTGGAGAGCAGAGGTCTGCGAAAGGTACCGCCAGTAGTCCGGTGGTGAATGTCCTCTCCTCTGACCACTTGCTCAGCTTGGGGTGGTCTTGACACACTCTTACCTGCCAGTAGTAGGTCGTGCCTGACTCTAGGTCGTCGATGACAATGCATGTCTCGGCAGTAGTACATTCTGCGTCATCAGTGGGACAGGCGTCGGGAATGGTTACCTCCATCTTCTGGTCAGGGCACTCGGGGCAGTATTTGTAGAGTGAAACCTCATAGCAATCAGCCCCGCAAAGCTCGTTCCAGCTAAGGGTAGCCTGGTCAGTCGTCCCCAGCTTTTGATCTTCAACTGGCATACCAAGGACTACTGGTGCCGCTAGAGTATCCTCATAGTTCCATACATTTTTTGTAACTGCCAAATCAAGAGACCAGAGGACGTTCTCAGCGCAGCCTTCTTCGCTGACATCGGTGGTAAGCCGCAGACCGCTTAGCCTTGTTGTGTCTTCGGTAAGCCCTTCGGCTACTCGCTCAAAGACGACATCATCAGCGTCTTCGGCGTCTGGGTTGAGCGAGCGCAGCACACCACCATCGTCAAACTCACTGCCTGTAGTATCTACTTCCGCCTTATCACCGACATAGAGGGCGGTGTCGCCGGCAGCCACTATGCCCCAGTAAACATCGCCGGAACTGGTGTAAATCTCCTCCCACGCCTGGTCTGCCCAGACAGCCGCAGTGTCAATAATGCAGCGGGCTATCACATCTCCGGCAGCGGCGTAGATGATGCCGTTGGTGGCGTAGTCAGGGTCAAAGACAACCGAGGTATTGTTAGTTCCGGTGAGAACAGTGGCACAGTCGCCGACCAGATCCCACTCTTCGCCGCCTTCCTCGGAGATAAACACCTGAGAGTCGTCATCGCCAAATAGGATGCTACCAGGGTCCTCATAGCCTGGCTCCAGGTCAAAGGACATGATATTGCCAGCACCAGTTACCTCGTAATCATCCCAGGGTCGGGCTCCGTGCCTTTCCGTCTTATAGACTGTTGCCTCACCGCCAGTGATGACGGTATCCTCCTCTATTACCACCCCTGCTGAGATGGTTGGTCTTGTGCGGCAGGGGAAAGTCAGCTTGTCCCAACTGCAGCCGGCATCCTGCGTCCTCCAGATTTCAAAACCGGTATTAGCCACAAATACAGCATCAGTGGTGTTGAAATCGGGAGATACCAGCACCGACTCGAAAGCTGGTGTCTCATCAGCACCGGCTATAGTGCTACAATAGACTCGCTCCCAGTTGGTACCATCATACCTGAACAGGCTCTGGGTTCCCCCTCTATAGCAGTCATCACAGTTAGTCAGCATGAATAACGTCTCGCTGTCTACTACGTATCCCGGTGAGTGGTCGCCAGAAAGCACCTCATCTATATCGGTGGCAATCAGCGAAATCTGGTTCCAGTATTCGCCAACCTCCTCACCGCAGGAAAGCGATACTGCACACTCACAGCCGGCGGTTGCCGCCAGAGCCGAATCACCGTGCCACAATACATAGGTTGCGTCCTCACCGGTCGGGTCCTTGGCACTTTCATCCCAGCTCCAGCCGCCGTCAATGCTGTAGTAGACATTGGTATCATCGTTAGCCCCGGCTATCAGTGATGCCTCGTCGGTGTCACCAAAGATATCCAGGCTGATGATATCGGTGTAGTCCTCTTTGCCTACACAGCCGGTACTAATACCCTCAACGTTGAGGTCAATAGCCCCGTCGGAAGTGACCAGGTAGACATCACCACCGGGTGCGGCGCCATCATCAACCACGCCGACAAACAGGGTCTCGGTGTCCTCCCAGTCGTCGGGGAAGCCAATTCTGGAGGCATGGTCAATGCCAAAAGAATTGACACAGTCCTGCAATAGCTCAGCGAACTCAGTCCAGCCACAGCTAACGCCTATGGTGCTGACGACATGGGTCTCGTCGCCATTGCTGACGACAACATAGGTCGCCTTGCTGTCAGCAAAGTCGGGGGCGCAGCCTACAGCGTAGGCATCGTAATCACCGGTACTATAGCAACTTAGGGCTAAGTCGGTCCAAGTAGACGGATACCCGGCTTCACCTATCCAGTAGACAGTGCCATTGCCGCCTTCCCTGGTGCCGATGAAGACAAAGGGGTTGTCATCGTCATCATAGCCAACGTCAATACTGGTAATGGGTTCACGAGTAATGTCAATTCCGCACTCTCCGGCTATAGCTGCCTCAAGGGAAGCCCTGCCGACAAAAACAAACTCATCACCAGCGTCAGTGGACTTGTAGACGTAGTTGCCATCGGTGACATACAGGATGTCCTCATCAATGCTGGAGCAGACCATGTCCACTATCATCCCCGGCGGCTGAACCCCTGTAGTATCAGGGTCTAGGTCTACGTCGTCATAGCCGGTTTCGGCCCAGGTGCGAGCGTCGTCCTCGGACTTGAACAGGTTATCAGGGCCAGCCACATAGGCATAGAGGTCGCCGTTAATAGCCTCAGCCATAGGTCTTACGGCGTCTATATCGGCATCCCTGAACCAGTCACCGTCCTCACCAGCATCGGGGTAAGCAAAGGTATACCACTCGTTGATTGTCTCAGCCGGGCTGGCGGATGCTGTCAGGGCAAAGCTGACAACCAGAACCAGGGCCAGTACCAGAGCTAGGCCTAGGCCCAATATCTTAGATATTCTATCTTTCAATTTATTTTCTCCTTATTAGTAAAATTTAATCTCTCAACAGGGTATCCCCCCTGTTATAGAGAACAAGTTCTTGGTCCGGTTTGGCTTCGTTTACTTCCCCTTTCGGGCTTTGGCCATGGCATCACCTCCTTTCTGGTTTGACAACCTCACCCAGTATGTATATAATGTCAATGCTTATATGCACAAATGGTTACGCCGGCGGGGGAGAACTGTTGGAGAGAGACGGTGAGCTTAAAATACATAAAAACTCTGCCGCCTCAGAGCAATCAGTTCTACCCCGCCAGCATTTCTACTTGGAAATTTTGGCTCCGTGCTCCTTTTCCCAAAGCTTTATTAGCTCCCGGATCAGACCATCATAGCTCTGACCCGGGTGCTTGATTGAGTCTAAAATATGCTTGGTTGGCTGCGAGATACTGATAGTATTCCGTTTGGCTTTACTGACCACCAAAACCTCTTGCATAACTGCCATCCCGGGATATTTACCACTTTATACAGATTTATCTACGACCTTATACACTTGTATAGCACAAAAGCGAGACTTTGTCAATACCCTTTGCTAAAATATCTACTACCGTGAGCAAAATGCGGCTTAAGGGGTTGACTTTTAATAGATTGGGGAATGGTATTTGTCCAAAGAGCTAGGTGACTTCCTACTCAAGCACTGCCAGCGGAGGGGGATATCCCTGCGCAGTCTGTCAATAAAATCCGGTCTCAGTCCGGGCACTGTCCACAACATCATCAAAAGGCAGTACCAGCCGACCCTATTTTCCCTCAATCGGCTGGCCGACTACCTTGGTGTCAAGAGGCAGTATCTGTGGCAGCTAGCTGGTCTGCTCGAGGACATGGACTACGATGAGCAAACGACACTTAGTGACCCGCAGCTCAGGTTTCACCTAGCTCAGGTTGATAAGCTACCTGAGGCGGCCAGAAGGCTAATTATCAACATTATTGAGTCGGTAATAGTCTTCCTTGAGGCCGGAATCAGAAAAGGTGGTCATTCCCCAGACTAGCGCCAGCCCCAGTCGTGGTTTTGACCCATGTAGAGACTATCCAGCGGCTAAACTGTTCATGCTAAGCCAGCGTCTTTCGGACATCGACATACCTTGAGTACCGTAACATTATATCCCTTGTAGCTACGCAGTCTGTGCTCAGACCGGGGGTAACAGTCCAAATATGGTAGCTATTGCCGTCAACAGTGTAAAATACCTTACTGATTTTCTAAGTAGCGAAGGCCTCAGCAGTGATGTTAATCAGATAGGTGTTGAGGAGATAAAGGCATTTATTGCTTATTTGCAGCATAAGGGATCCTTTAGTAATCACCCGTATAGTAAAGCGCAACAAGGGGCACTTTCCGTACATCCTATCAATACCTATGTAAGGTCAAATGCGAGACAGGCTGCCTTGAAGCTGTGCTGCTATCTCCCTTGAGTAGCATGCCTCAAAGAGAATTCGCCACACAATCCATCATGATGTTACCCCCTTTGCCATTCGGAGTCCCAAAGCTTATAATCTCACATGGAAAGGATGGCTATACCTCGATCAGCTTTTGGAGACCACCAAGACCCAGATGATGTACAGGCCTGGGCATAATAAAAACATGGGCAAGGGGACAGCAAATGCAGGAACACACACCCACATATGATGAAGCATTGTCACTTCTCAAGGAATTTAACAAAAGCGAGAGCCTGCTGAAACACGCTTATTCCGTTGAGGGAGTGATGCGCTACATGGCACGGAAGATGGGTGAAGACGAGGAGAAATGGGGAATTATTGGGCTAATGCATGACCTAGATTATGAACGTTTCCCTGAACAGCACTGTAAGAAATCGCGAGAGATATTAGAGGAGCGAGGTTGGCCAGAGGAGTACATACGAGCAATTGTCTCTCATGGCTGGGGTATATGCACTAATGTTGAGCCTCAGACGGAGATAGAAAAGGCACTATATGCCATAGACGAGCTCACCGGGCTTATCACGGCAGTAGCAATAATCCGACCATCAAAGAGCGTGGCAGACCTAGAAGCAAAGTCGGTGATGAAGAAATGGAAGGATAAGTCATTTGCTGCTGGTGTGAACCGCTCGGTGATTGAAAAGGGAACAGTGATGCTAGGGGTAGAGTTAAGAGATCTGGTTACCGATGTCATTATGGGTATGCGCGAGGTAGCTGACCGGATAGGACTATGACATTACGAGTCCCTATTTTCTAGTGACTACAACTGAACAAAAAGCCAAAATGTAACAGGGATCAAATCAATAATGGTGAGGTGTTCTAGAGGATAGGTTTTGGGACTTTACCCAAGCAGTATGTCAGCTGTCTACTTTTAATCTTTCAACCATTTGTCTGCCCAATTCTCGAGCCTGTCGCAATAGAGGAGCATTATTTCTTACGTCACCAAGCCTGCTAGCATAGCTGTGCACCTCAAGTGTATTATCTTTTTCAACGTCAAAGGATTCGTTTATGAATCTCTTTAGGGTGTGCACAGTATCCTCGATACCTTCTGCTTCCGCCACAACGATCATGCCCACAACTCTTGCTCGCGATTTGCGGTTATGTGTATAGAGGAAGTAGTTGCGATCCATGAAGGCCTTTAATTGAGCTGAAACGTTGTAGTAATACACTGGCGTTGCCAGGATGACTCCGTCCGCCTTACAGAACTTATCCAAGATCCACGCAGTATCGTCCCTCTGGACGCACTGGTCCAAATCGCTACATTCGTCGTGCCCGAGGCAAGGTTTAACATCATACTGGCTGAGTATTATCTTTTCGGTCTCTGC
>Ga0315533_1003586_pt1 | contig 10132 bp, 9 predicted proteins | sample SalMarSW160130MG_FD_203081 | JGI IMG/M metagenome (GOLD analysis project Ga0315533, IMG submission 203081) | Salt marsh sediment microbial communities from the Plum Island Ecosystem LTER, Massachusetts, United States - Salt Marsh Sediment SW1601-30 ...
TTTCTTCTTTTCACTTTCGGCAAAGTTCGGGTTCGCTTTTTCTTCTCCGAAGATTTAGCCGCCTTTTTTTTCTTCGGGGTTTTCTTCGGCGGCTGCTTTTCTCCCATTAAAGCCAAAAGAGTCACCTCCAGTTTTTCTTTGAGGCCTTTTTCTTTATCCAAGCCAAAGATAATCTTGGCCGCCGGATTGAGCTCTTTAATTTTCTGACTGACTGCCTCTACCTCCGCCATCTTCAGGTCCCTTCCTCCCCGGACATAGAAGAGAATTCTCTTCGCTCTCTCCAGAGGAAAGACACCGAGGGTGTCTTTCCCTATCTCCTTCTGAACTTTTTCCAGCCGGTGTTCTCCCTGCGCTTGGATACGGTTTAAAAATAACTTTCTCTCCTTGCTTTTCAAAATTGTTTTCAGGTCGGCAAAATCAATATTGATTAAACCCGGTTTTTTAATAATATTGACGAGGGATTCCAGCCAATTCACCACATGGTTATTGATTATAGAGAAAGCTTCTTGAAAGGTGCCCCCCTTCACTAGATTGAAAATTTTCTCATTGGAAATAACCAAGTAAGCATCAAGATAAGGAATCACTTCCTTAAGAGTTTTTTTAGCTACCTTTTGCTTTTTCGTTCCTTCAAATTGAAAAGGAAAAGTAAAAATACCTAGACTGAGCACTTGGGCCGCCTGAGCTGATTGCGCCAAAACGGGCAAAGCCCCTGATCCGGCTCCTCCCCCCAGACAGGAGATAAAAACCGCTAGATCAACTCCTTTCAGGAGCTGGCCAATTTCTTTCTTCCCTTCTTGGGCCGCCTGCTCCGCCAAATTAGGATTACCGCCTGTTCCTAAACCCCGGGTAACCTTTTCTCCCAAAAGAAAAGTTTTCAAATTTTGGCTTTGAATCTTTTCGAGACGAGAGGCATCAGTATCCACCGCTACAAAACGGTTGCCCTTAAGTTTCTGGGTGATATGAGAAACGATTCTTCCTCCTCCGCCCCCCATGCCGACAATGAGAATATTAATACGCTTGGCTCGACGAAGATAATTCTTTTTTTCAGAAACCATTTTTTTTTCGGAAACCATTTTCAACTTTTTAATTGGAGAATTTTTCTTACTTTCTCCTCTTCTGCTCCGCTCCGCTTAATGCTCTTCTCGGCTAAATCGATTATTGTCGAAAGCTCAGCAAACTGGCAGATGCCTTTGACAATAAGGTCAACAGAGAGATCAATCCCTTCCGGTTGGACAATAGGAAAACCGGAGCAATTGAAAGCCGGCAAGCCAGTAATGGCAAAACCTGCTTCTTGAATAATTTCCCCGGCTGTATTATTAGAAAATCGCAAAGCTATTTTCCCTTGGCTGTCCACTAACTCCGGAAAGAGAGAAGCTTTCCGAGGCAGAAGAACGGTGGTCGGTCCTGGCCAAAGCTGCCTTAAAATAACTAAATCGTTCTCGCCGATATAAGCCAAGTTTTCCGCCAAGAGGAACTTATTGACAATAATGGGAAGAGGTTCTGGTAAAGAAGAATCTTTCAAACTAGCTGCTTTCTGAAGTGCTTTTTGATTAAAAATACTCGCCCCCAAAGAATAGACCGTTGTCGTAGGGAAAATAATGACTCCCCCCCTTCTTAGAACCTGGGCCGCTTCTAGAGTTTGGTTAATCATACTTTGGTATTATAGCACAGAATAATGAAGGCGAAGAAAGATTATTTCTGTAAAGAAAAATTATTTCCGTGAAGAAATATTACTTCTGGCCAGAAGCAACTTTTACAAATTCCCTAAACAAAGGATGAGGGACCAGGGGCCGAGATTTAAACTCCGGATGAAACTGAACACCAATAAAAAAAGGGTGATTCTTCAATTCAATAATTTCCACTAAATCTTTCTGAGGGTTTAACCCAGCGACGACTAATCCTTTTTTCTCCAATTCTTTTCGAAATGAATTATTGAATTCATAACGATGGCGATGCCTTTCTGGAACCAGAATATTTCCGTCTTTGTTTTTAGACAAACCAGAGGATTGATAAGCGGAAAAACTTTTAGTCCCCTTCGCCACCAAGCAGTCATAATTTCCCAGTCTCATCGTTCCTCCATACCTTTTTTCTTCCAATAAAATTTTCTGGGCTTTCATTGTCTCAATGACCGGATAAGCCGTTTGAGAATCAAATTCCGTGGAATTGGCCTGGCTCAAGCCGCCTTTGTACCGGGCAAATTCAATGACCGCTAATTGCATGCCCAGGCATAATCCCAAAAAAGGAATCTTTTGCTCTCGGCAAAACCGGACCGCCTTAATTTTCCCCTTTATGCCGCGTTGGCCAAATCCCCCCGGAATGATGAGGCCGTCATATTTCTTAAGTTCTTTTAAAGCCCTCGGATTCCTCTCGTATTCCTCGGCCGAAAGCCAGTCAATTTCCGAATGGAGATGATAAAACCAACTGGCGTGCTTCACCGCCTCAATAACAGAAATATAAGAATCAGCCAAAGTAAACTTTCCGCTATCAAAATATTTTCCGATAATCCCTATCTTAACCGGCTTGACTGCTGTTTCTATCATCCGCGTCAGCTTACTCCACTCTTGGAGGTCTGTTTTTTTACGGGGAGTTAAATTAAACTTTTTTAAAATACGTTTTCCTAATTCCTCTTTCCGAAAAATCAGAGGAACTTTATAAATAGAAGAAACATCCGGATTGGCAAAAACGTCTTTTTGGTCAATATTGCAAAAAATGGAAATCTTCTTACGGCGGGGACTATCCAGGGCTACCTTTGATCTCCCGATAATAATCTCTGGTTGAATGCCGGCTTCATTTAACAGCCGAGTGGCATTCTGGGTGGGCTTCGTCTTCATTTCGCCGATTGTCTTGGGCAAAGGCAGATAACTGACCAAAATAGTTAAAACATCATGAGGATTTTTCAACTTCATCATGCGAATCGCTTCTAGGAAAAGCATGTTCTGATATTCCCCCACCGTTCCCCCGATTTCTACTAAAACAAAATCGGCTTGAGTATTGTTAGCCACTTTTTTAAGGCGGCTTATAGTTTCATTGGGAATATCGGGAACAACTTCTACGCATTTTCCTTTATAGCCTAGATTCCGTTCTCGGTTGATAACCGCCTGATAAACTCGGCCGGTCGTAATGTAATTATCGGTTGCCAGCTCTTCGCCTAAAAATCTTTCGTAGTTTCCGATATCCTGGTCGCATTCTGTCCCGTCGCCGGTCACAAAAACTTCCCCATGTTCAATGGGGTTCATCGTTCCCGCGTCTACATTGACATAGGGATCAATCTTAATAGCGGTAACCTGGAAACCGTAACTCTGCAAAACTTTGCCGATACTAGCCGTTGTCACCCCCTTCCCAATCCCTGACATAACGCCGCCGGTCACAAAGATAAACCGAGTTTTCTTTTTCACTATTCTCTTTAATCTCAATAATTAAAATTCCATTAAATCTTAATTATCATTTTACCAAATTAAATCTCCCAATTAAAGAAAACAAATCTAGCTTCCCGCTAGAAATTATTCTATTTATCCCCGTCCTCTGATTAAAATTGAATAATATATAGTCCCTTCTTTTCTATCTCCTTTTTCTGCCCAAAATCATCAAGCTTAAACTTGAAAATATATTTCGCTTTCTTTCTCATTTTCCGACCCGTATAATCTTTTTTCTTTGGATCCCATTCTTCTAAAATTAAAGTGTCCCCTACTTTAATTCTAAAATCGGCCAACCTTAACTCAAACTTTTTCTGGCCAGATTTTATAAGCTTAAAATAATCTGGCCAAACTTTCTTTTTAATTATCGCCATAATTTTTATTTCTCAATTAATTCTTCAACTTTTCAAAAATAGAATTGACTCCCATTTTTCCCCTTTTTTAATCAAACTCTGTCTTCTTAATCCTACAAACGTTTACACCTCCACTCCTCTTAACCTTATCGTCTAGAAAAAATCTTCCTCGTTTTCCACTTGCAGTCACAAAGTTTACACCATATTTCATCGCAATAATAAAAGGCCCTTTTAAATAATCCCCCCTTTCCGTGGCTGTACCAAATTTCTTTTGCTTTTCTCACAAATCATCAACATCGACTATAACTCTTTCTTTGAATTTTTCACTTAATTTGTACTCTAACATTAAGGCAAAAGCATGAGATGTACAATTGTTTTTATTTCCCTGATCATGAACAGGAATGTTGTAAGGATTGGGTGTTATATATGATTCTGGAAGTTTATCCATAAATTTTATTTCTCAACTAATTCTTCAACCTTTTCAAAAATAGAGTTGACCTCATTTTCCTACCATTTTCCCATTTTCTTCTTTGAGTCACAGATAATACGTCTCCCAACTTCACCTTTCGTCAAGTTTTAGGTTTTATTGCACTCATTTTTTATGTTCGCTTAATGGCTCATGACATTCATGGATAACCTCATTTGTACCATGCTTTTTAACAATCTCATGATATTCATTTTTCTCACGATCAATAGTTCGTGATTTTTCAACTCCATTTGGTAATTTTGGATTAATGCTAGGAAACCACCCGCCTAAAAATTCGCTAATAAATTTTTTAATTCCCGATTTCATTTTTCTAATTCTTAAAGAATCACGAACTGTTACTGTATCCGAAACAGAAACTTTAATATCATTCGGGGTTTTCTTTTTACACCAAAAACAGAATTTACTTCTCAAAAGAGAATACAAGTATTTTCTGCGACCGCATTCTTCGCAAAAATAACCATTTCGATTTTTAGATTGTAATTTTAACTTTTGCATTTTCATTTTCTTAATCAGTCTTTTGCCTTCTCCATTTAGTTTTCTTCTCAAATATTTCGCTTTGGATTTGTGGTAATGTCTTTTATTGGCACTGCACCAAGATTATAAAGGCTTTCTACTAATTCTAAATACTCTAGTTTATCTATAAGAATTATCCCCAAAATAATCTATAACTTTAAGCACAGCCTCTATAAAGTTACTAGACGGTACCAAAAAAAGGTCAGCATATATTGATATTTTTCCATCTTTAGAAAGAGTATCTTTTGATTTTAAATGGACAAGTCTATTCCTTGTCTTACAAAGTTTTACAAAACCTTCCCAGACTGAGCTTCCTTTTAATTTTTCTTTTGATTTAAGTTTAGTTAGAATTTCATTCAGTTTTATTGAAAGTGGAATATATCGTTCTATGGTTTTCTTATTATAAGCCTTGGAAAAGAAAAAGCATTTTTTCTTTTTATAAACAAAATTCTCTGGGATTTCGTAGTTAGCAAACGTTTCAAGTGCTGTATATAAAAATATTACCACGCTTGACGCGTATTCTAAAAATCTAAACGTCCTTTCTTTTTCTAATAGATATATTGGCCCATCTGGCGACGGTGTGGGTTTTTGTTTTTCTAAATCCCTAAATAATATATCTCGTTCTATTTCTGCTTTTTTTGAATATAATTTAGCTAAATCAATGTATAAACCCACGGGATCAGGTGCCACATATCCTATTCTCCCTAATTTAGGATATTCAAACGTATCAATTAAGGTAACCTTAGATCCCTTAGGATGAAATTTTGGAGGGCCAGGTAAATCTTCCGCTAATTCTGATTCTGCACGTATTAGTTTTGTCATATTTCACTTATTTATTAACTTATTCCACATCTAGTCGCAAGCCGCCTTCAAATTGTGATTTTTGGATTATTAAGTACTGCATAGGCATTTAATAGTTTTTTTGCAAAGTTATCTCGCCATTAGTTTTTTCTGCATACCAAGTTTTAAATAATTTAACAAAATTTTCATTAACAGAATGTTTAGAAAATGGATTATTCACAAGAATACAATCATCTCCAACTTGGCTTGGGTGATTTAAAACTCTTTTGCCTGAAAACAAAATACCACTCATAAAACTAAAATTGTCGCTGGCAAAATAATCAACTGATACAAATTGATTATTAGACTTTTGAATCTCGTTTCTGTGAGAATAACTTGTTTCTCTATTTTTTAAGTTAATTCGCATAAATTGAAAACCAAACAATGCCTTGATTACATTTGGCATATTCGGATCTTCCGGATAGTCCAAATCTGCAGTATTTAGGGCGATAATAAATGGCGTGCTTTGATTAAACCAGTTTTTTAATTCCCATCTTTTATATTGATCCGCTTTAGTTTTTATCGCTTGCGTAATCCTTAAAATCATTTTATCCACCGGGACATCTTGCACTATGATTTCTTCTAGTTTTTCCGCTATAAACATTTCAGGAACAGCATTTTTAGTATTTCCTCTTTCGCAGGCTGTTGCTTCAATAAAAATTTCGGTTTCTTTCCCTTTGTCCACTATAAAATCAGGACTATCATCGGATGAAGATATATCAAGTTTAGCTTCAAGAAAAACACAACCTAAATACATTTCCCAAGTCCTTTGGTGAAAATGTTTTTTAATGTCAGACAAAAAATTTTTGTCGGCTAATGGTCTAAATGCTTTCCACATTCTATCAAATTTCTCTTTCCTGCTTTGTATACAACCACTCGCGACATAGTAAGAGTCGTAATTAGGATATAATGCCTTAACTCGATTCAACTCCCTATCGCTGGTTACTAACGGAAACTTGTCCGTAAAAATTGAATCTTGCATAAATTTTTACAAACTTCTTATTTTTTGCATTGAATGAAAAGTTTTTATTCCTCAATTAATTCTCCGACTTCTTCTGCAAGTTTTAAAAGAATCCTAAAAAATTAAATAAGTTTTTTATTTCTTAAGAATTTCTCCCATTCTTCCATGCATTTATCAATCAATTGATAAACTTCATAATACTGATCTTTCGCTTCTATTTCCCATTTGTATTTCGTAAGAGGTGGCAAGCCCTCATTAGATAAGGACTTGTCTTTATCCTCACCAATAACACTATACGCAAGTAGCTTTCTAAGTTGTATTGCTACGTGTTGCCTTTTAATATTTGTATCGGGATCTATTCTAGTAGTTTTGCTTGCTTCAACGTGCTTGTTAGCATTTGCTAAGTCAGCACAAACCCTAAAACATTCTCTTCCGTCACTTTTATCAAATAGATTTTCAGTATCTTCTTTGGCCTCGGGCACTGCTGTTATTATCCAATCTTTCAAATGAAAACAATTAAGAAAAAAAGCATACGCTTCATCTAATTGATAGTCATCTGAACCAGAGTGTTGTCCTTGTTGTATTTTTTTAATTCTTACGTACCACCTTTTTAATCTTTCCCATTGCTCTAAATACTTTTTTCTTTTATCTTTTTCCCGATACATAATTATTATTTTTTATTTCTTAATTAATTCTTCGACCTTTTATTAAAAATAGAGTTGACCCCATTTTCACCGACCCCATTTTCACGCCAAAAGCGGGATTTTTGCTTTTATTTTTTGCTTTTTGAAATATCCACCGCTTCACACTTGACAAGGAGTGTCAGTTCGCTATACTGAAAACAGAATTTGGGATTTTCCCACTGATTCCCGCTAGCAATGGCGGGATGACTTTTTTTATTAAGTATTGTAAAAATCTAAAAATCTTTACTTCACTTTTTGGAAATCTTTATCGTCTAGGGTGCCAATTCTGTTAGTTAATCTTTTTTTATCTAAAATTCTTGCTTGATTAAGCATCACCCAGCTTTTTCTGCCCAAAATCATCAAGTTTGGTCAAAAATAGAGTTAACCCCATTTTCCTAGGCTCTTACTTGACAAAATATTTTGTGCTATAGTGTGAATGGTGCTTGGAGGGCTTTGGCCCTGTCACAGCTATCCAAGCTGTAACCAGGCACTACTAAAGAATACCGTTGACCGGTATTTTTTAGTTTAATCATGTCCAAAATTACTATATAAAACTCTTCGACCTGTCGTTTTATTAATTTTCCAAAAAGGAACTATACTTAAGAAATATTTTTGTCCTCCTATAACTTCTTTTAAAATAACTTTCATTCTTGCATTGTCGATAACAGCAATAAATTCATAATACGTAACATCTTTAAATATCTTCTCCCACCTGCTATTTATCTTCTGATTTTCAAATTTTTTAGTCTGCCAAATTCCTTGTAACGTATAAGACTGTTTTAAAACTTCTGGCGCTAAGTAAATGAGTTTAAATCTAGAATACTGATCTTTTCTCGGTCGAGCTTTCCTGTTTGATCTAAATTTTAAATGTTTTAAGCCTTTCGAATTAAAAACAATTTTCCCTTTAAAGTAAGGACAATAGGTATCACCAATTGTTTTATAAAAACTTTCGGCTTTATTTTTAACCTTTTGAAAATCTTCTTCGTCCTTAAAATTAAACTTTCCCATATTAATAATTAAATATCTTTAAATTTTTCTCAATTAATTCTTCGACTTTTCCAAAAATAGAGTTGACCCCATTTTCCTATTCCGTCTCCGCCGAATTTCGCACTAGCTTCGCTGGTGCGCGTCGCCTAATATTTCCTTGCTCAACACAATAAGTCTTTTCTAAATTCACCCTACCTTCTTTATGTTTAAAAATATTAAGATTACCACCTATCCAAATCTTCCATTTTTCTCTATTAGGAGAAATCGTTATAAAAAAATTTATTTTTTCTATCGGCAAGCCTTTTAAGCTTGTGTCTTCACTTGGCACCCAAAAACTAACACTTAACAACATTGGTAATTCTTTATTTTCAGGAGAAATTTTTTCAACCAAATTATCAAGCGCTTGTTTAAAACCTGAATCTGATCTATAAAAATTTAATTTTTCTATATCTAGAGCAACTTCCGATAATTTATAAGAACCTTTATTTTCTGTAAGATCGAGGTATTTTCCCGGGTAGCAAGCAATAATATCAATATATTTTCTAGACTGCCCACGACCGGTGCCAGCTTGCGGAAGTATGGCCCTATCACCTTGAGCTCCGGGATAACTTAAAGAAATAATCTTAAAACCGTTCTTTTTTAAAACTTGATAAGCAACAATATAAGTAATATCGTCTTCCTCAATAAAATCCCTTTCTTTTATTTTTGTTGTCTTTATATTGGATCCACCCTCAAAAATATCTTGGATATTATTCCACCATAAAATAATTCTGTTTTTCCCTTTTTTGTCCTGAATTAGCAACTTGTCAGAATTAGAAAATATCGCGAATAACTGCTTATTGAACGAATTAAAATTATCGGAAATAAACTTTGTAATATTTATCTCTTTTGAAACTAATTTAGACGATAAATATCCTTGTGTTTTTAAAAAAGTAGTAAAACTACCACCCTTGTCTAAACTAGTCCCATCTATAAAAGCTTTTAGGTAATTAAAGTCGCTTTTTAATTTATTTTTTTCAAAAATTTTGTCGCCTTGGGACGGAAAAATAATTCTTGATATAATCGTTTTGTTATATCTATATTTATAATACCAAATCATGCCTCTCTCCGGATCCATCGCGTGCCCCATGCGATTGAACTTAAAAAGAAGTGCATTCTCTTTTTCCAACCATTTTAATCTAGAACTTTTAAAACTGTGGTAATTATCTATAAGGTTAAATTTTTTAAGTTTTTTAATCCATTCGATTAAAAATTTATTTTTTATTCTTGGTAGGATATTTTTAGAGAGTCCATGCTTTTTTACGTCTTCATAATTCTCCAAAACACCTCTAATTGTTTCAACTATTAAATAATTGAAGTTTGTTATCTTTGGCGGACATGAAAAATATTCAGGGTTTCTCTTTACAAAAGTTGGCGTTTCCATTGGCCATTCAAAATAAAACGATAGCAAGTTAAATCTTTTGAAAATAAGAGCATAAGGTTCAAAAATATTAAAATCAGTATTTCCACCATGCCGACTTTGTGATTCTTTAAATGGAGAAATTTTTATATAAAAACATTTTCCCGCTACTGCCCCGAGATAACCATCAAATCTTTGTAATTCATGATCTTCTGTTGTTACGGCTTCAGAAAATTCGATTACAAATAAAGGTATTTCTTCGTTCCCGACTACATAGGAAATCATAATGTCCGGATTCTTAAATTTGAGAATCCTAGAAATTAAGGACCCTTCAATATACCTATTTCCCTTAGAAAGATAAACAAGCTTTATCTCTATCTCCGGAAAACTATTTTGAATAATTGGCTTAATATAGTGATTAGCCTGTTCGTATGATTCGTAATATATTCTTATTTCTTTGTTCATAATTATTTTTTCAGTAAAATTAAATGCTCTT
>Ga0315533_1003596_pt1 | contig 10117 bp, 10 predicted proteins | sample SalMarSW160130MG_FD_203081 | JGI IMG/M metagenome (GOLD analysis project Ga0315533, IMG submission 203081) | Salt marsh sediment microbial communities from the Plum Island Ecosystem LTER, Massachusetts, United States - Salt Marsh Sediment SW1601-30 ...
AGCCAGTATAACGAATATTCTTGGCAAGTTTCTTATCGTCGGAGTGAGTAATGACGATTACGTCAATATCTGATTCCTGAGTAGCATCTCCTCTGGCTTTTGACCCAAAAACCAGCATATTGACGACCTCTCCAGGAAATTGCTCTTACACTCTTCGCTTAAACTCTTCAAGAACTTTTGTTTCTTCTTGGTTAAGCTTCATTGCTTATTCTTCCTACTGTTGCTCCGATTCACGCCAAACGGTAACTTGTAACTCGAATTTTCCTGGATTATAGGCGAGAAACCGCCATTTGTCAAATTTTGATCTGTAAATGTCGTGCCTGGAATCAGGTCTTGATCTTTCTGGCATATTCAGAAGCCTGGATGTAAATAGGGACAGCGCCCATTTATTGATTCTTACTTATGGGACAATATACCCATATTTTCAAGAAGTTTCTTCCAGTGTAATTCCCAGGACACCCCAGGGGTTGCCTTAAACCATCTTTGTCTTTAGAAACACATTCCTGATAATTTTCCCTTTAAGTAGGATGACGAGGAAAACCTATTGTTACAACTCTTGATATGCGTGGCATGCCAAAAGCTTACATGCAGCGACTCAATCTATCAATAATAATAGACGCTGTCCCTATTTATCAGCAACCATTAAGACATATAGCCAGTGCTCCTTTTGTTGACCTATAAACTTTTTTGTGTTGTTTTATTTCATGGCCGTAAAGTCAGTAATGATAATGGTTTAAGCATGGTGTCCGCTGTCCGGACAGTCACTGTGCTTTGAAAAGTACCCTACCCTACCTGGTCGCCCTGGATATTTTGTCCAGGGGAAGTCCGGGCAACAAGGAGGTGCTCATCTCAGTTTCTTAGAGAGCTCTTAGCAACTTGCCGGCCAGGTCAGCTTTCTTGAGAAAGACTGAATTCTCGGCTAGGGAAGATATACAATTTGCCTCTCATAACTGTTATATACCATAAAAACTAAATGGACGCAGGCGGAAAAGGTGTTTGATGAAGCGGCAAATCTGGGAGCCACCTTCTGCTTTCCCCATCAATGTGTAACCGATGTCCTGGTAGATAGAATGACGCGTACTATCAGGTATATGAACCACTACGCAGCGATGATTCGGGAGCGAGGGATGATTCCCGGACTTTCTACGCACATGCCGGAAACAATTGTTTATGCAGACAATACTGGATTAGATGTGGAGTCCTATACTCAGATTTACAATTCTTCAGGATTCCTCATGCAGGTGGAAGCAGACTGGATAATGAGAATTATACAGGAAGCAAAGAAATCGGTTATGGTCATTAAACCCTTGGCTGCCGGGCGTATCACACCGCCTGTTGGTTTAGCCTTTGTGTGGAACACAATCCGCGATAAAGATATGGTCACCATTGGTACTACTACCCCTGATGAAGCCAAAGAGGTCATCGATATTTCCAGGGATTACCTGGGGCGTCGCTCTGCGAAAATACAACTTCAAGAAACACGAAGTAAGAGATCTTTGGCCTGATTAAGAGGCTGGTTTTCCTGAACTCCATGTTCAGAGAATTCACGATTCCTTCTCCTTGCAAGTCAGTAAAGGATATTTTTTGTCTAAGAGCGAAAAGAGTGGTGGGTCTCTATCACAAAATCTCTCTACATAACCTTAAATTCCGGGTGCATAAAGCTCCTCTTCGAGGAGAAGTTGAGCTTCGCATTGTCCCCGATGAAGAAACAGACACGGCAGAAATTAGAGTTTGGTACAAGGACATACTTACCGATGCTTATCAAATCAGTAATTCAGACCTTAATTTAGTGAAATTTTAAATTTTAGCTAACAGTGTTTCTTCAGAATATCCACCAAGCCTACCCGCTGTATACAATCCTTAAGGCCAAAGGACTGCATCATACTATCAATTTCCTTCTCATTCATACCGCGAAACTGCTCTGCACAGAGTGGAAGAAGAAATTCAGAAAGCAATATGTCATGTATCGCTCGATTAAGTCTCCACTGAAATTGACTGTAATCAAGATGGTCATTTTGACACACGCCTCTCACTATATTAATCAGCTGATTGGTGAGGAGTCCTACTTCACCACCGTCCACAGCAGAAAGAAAGTCACAGCGTAACTTTTTCTTCTTCTCTCTCACCGGAAGTGTACGTCGCATCCATTCTGACTCTGGGTGAGTATATATTAAACCCATCATTCCAATGTCTTTATAGGTCCAGATAGTCCAGTGATGCCCATATTGTTCAAAAATACTAATCATGTCATCTACTATCTTAAGACGAGATGCAGTGTCTTTTCTTCCCCCATATATCGAGCCAAATTCGCCAACCCAGATGGGCACACCATGGCGCTGCATGAAAGTGTAACCTTCGCTTTCACAAAACTCTCTCTCCAACCGTTTTCGGTCGTACCGCTTTCCTTCGAACTCTCCTGGGTATTTCCCATTTGCAAATCCAGGCACTACATAGTTGTGACTGCTGTAAACGGTATTATTATCAAACGGCGACTCCAGGTGATCAAACTGCCTAGAAAACGTATTTCCCTCAAGGAATAAGATATGGTCGGAATCAATCTTACGGATGGCCGAAGTAACCTGGCGATAAAGGATGTTGAGTTTTCGGATATCATCGACCACTGGCTCATTAAGTATATTATATCCTGCTACTATTATCTCTTTGCGATAACGTCGGGCAAACTCTTTCCAGAGGGCAGTTACACGGTCTTGGTAGTGTTTATGATTCCATAGCGGTGTCATCATTCCTGGATTGTCACAGTGCCAATCAGGGTTCTGCCAGCCTGGAGCAGCATGCAAGTCCAGGATAACGTAAATCTGATGTTTACGACACCAGCTAATAACCTTATCCAAAATCTTAAAGCCTTCATTTTTGTATTCAAAAGGTTTATCATCGCTCTCGAAGTGACGAAAGTTCAGGGGAATACGTACCACTGTTGTACCTAACTCCTTAAGAAACCGGATGTCATCTTCTGTAATAAAGTAGTCCAGGAAACGGTCAAAAAAGAACTTGGCTTTACCCTCACCTAATACCTTAGTTATGGCCGCTCGGAAGTCCGATTCACTGGCCGGGTAACCAGTGATAAAGTTTTCCATATTAAGCCATCCACCGAAGCAAACACCACGTAATCGCACGGACTCACCGCGGCCATTTACGATGTTTTTACCTTTCACCCTTAGGAAATCTGTATTCAAATTCATCCCTTTCGCTTTAGATTCCTACCTTACATCCTTCTTAAATGATTTAAGTCGTATTCAACTGTATCTCAGCCTTTTTGCAAACCTATAACCATTCCCTTTCTTATACGATCTGAAAAAATAATATAAAGGATAATAGGGGGTAGAGCAGCGATTATTATTCCCGCGTTTAATGGCCCATACATAGTAACATAGGTTCCTCTAAAGGCCATAAGCCCCCTGGGTAAGGTAAACATATCCAAAGATCTGATAAAAACCAGAGCGAAGAGAAATTCATTCCAGACGAATATGGTTTGTAAAATTATGACCGTGTACAAAGCTGGCAAAGCCAAAGGTAACATTATCTTCCAATAAATCTTAAGGGGTGATAAACCATCCACTCTGGCTGCATCCTCTAAGGAACGGGGTAAGGTCACAAAGAAGGATCTAAGTATAAGAATAGAAAGTGATAGCCCATAAGCAATATAAGGAAAAATCAAGGCAAAATAAGTATCAACTAGATGCAGGTCTCTAAGGAGAATTAGTAAGGGAACTAAGGCTGCAATGGGAGCTATGAACATTCCTCCCAAAAATAGGTAAAAAATTAGCCTTTTACCTTTAAACTCTAATCTTGCCAGAGAATAAGCGGCCATAGGGGCAATAATGGCTATAATGGCTATAGAAAGGAGGGTTACTATAACGCTATTTTTAAAGCAATTACCTATCTTCCCGCCACTCCAGGCCTCGGCATAATTTTGCCATCGAGGCTGCGTGGGAAGACTCCAGGGACTGGCATATATTTCTCTATTTGTCTTCAGTGAATTGCTGGCAGACCAAAGAATAGGATATAAAATTATGATAGAATATACTATCAAAAAAATGTATATAGTCAGTTGCTTAAGCTTCTTGCTCCGTTTTACATTCACTTTCTACTTCCAACATATATTTATTTTGCAATCTTTATCCGCATAATTCTCAATTGAATCACTATTGTGATTAAACAGATAAAAAATATAATAACTCCTATAGCAGACGCATACCCGGCTTCTAATCTCCGAAAGCCCATCCTGTATAAGTGTGTAGAGACTACTTCAGTAGCATGAGCCGGACCAGCGTAGGTCATAATCCAAATTAAGTCAAAGGACTTAAAGGAGCCGGTTATACACATAATTATGACCACAGCGATGACCTCTTTTAGTAAGGGGATAGTTATACGGCAGGCAGTTTGTAGTTCAGATAAGCCATCTACTCTTGCTGCATCAAATATGCTTTTGGGAATGCTTTTTAAGCCCGCCATGAGGATGACTACATATAGACCAATGTATATCCAGTTAATAGTCACTATAACTGAAAATAAGGCTGTACTCATATCACCTAACCACTCTCGAGCAAGTATGGTTAGTCCTAACTTCTCAAGAACCTTGTTTATTATGCCAAAACTTGGGTCATACATCCAGGTCCAGACCATAGCTATAGCAACCAATGATATTAGTAAGGGAAGGAAAATTATACTGGTGAATATCCCCGCTCCTCTAATTTTTTTGTTTAAGACTATAGCCAGAGCTAAGGCTACCGGTATCTGGATACCAATAGATTGGATAGCTATAATGGCAGTATTTATAACAGCTTTTATCCAGATGGTGTCCTTAAAGAGGAGCCTTCTATAGTTCTCAAATCCTATAAAGAACTTTTGGGGAGATATTCCCGTCCATCGAAAAAGACTTAGATAAAATACGTGAGCATTGGGATAAACAAAGAAAATAACAAAAATTATAAGAGCTGGTAGAAGCAGTAGGTAGGCTGTTTTTTTACCCTTAAGTATAAATTGAATTTTCTTTGCTGGGATAAAAGTCATTCTTAAACCTCGCTTAGGCAGAAAAATCTCTTACCTATCAGACTAATCCTCTTTCTAAACTTCCTGGGGATAACGTTTTAAGTTATCCCCAGTTTTAACTTCCCCAATACTTATTCTATCTCTGAATCGTGTTACTCGAAAGGAAGTATTCCCTCTTCTTCCAACTCTCGAGCACATTCTTCCTGAGCAGTGGCCATCTCCTCAGGTGTTATTGTCCCAGCAAATAGACCAGCTACATTGTCAAGATGAACGCTGGCAAGTCGAGGAGGACAGAGTTGATCGTAAGCAAATTGTAACCAGCTAGCTTTCGCTGCGTCTTTCAATTGTTTTTCTATAGCTGGATCATATGTACCTGGAGGCAGCTCTACACTAAATACTATTGGCTCACCCGTCTCCTTGGCAAATTTTATTATGTTCTCCGGGGTATACAACAGCCGAAATAGCTCTTTTGCCTCCTTTTTGCATTTACTTGCCTCTGATATGGCCCAACTACCTTGCACTCCTCCTAAAAGCATAGTTGGATCACCTTTACCTCCCGGAACGGTTGGAAATTTGATAATATCCAGAGGAAATTCCGGATAACTGGCCCTCAAAGCAGATACCATCCATGAACCTATGAGCCACATTGCTGCTTCGCCTACACTGAATAGTCTTTCGCCCTCTGAATAGCCTGCTCCTAAAAATCCTTTCTGAAAGGCACCTAGTTCGACCAGCTCCTGTGTCCTCTTTCCCGCTTCAACAAAGACAGGATCTTCAAAGCTGTAGCCAGGTTTACGATTTAGAGCTTTAGTGAATATCTCAGAACCACCAACTCTATCCACTAGATACATATAGTAGAAGGATAGTTCCCATTTCTCTTTGCCCCCCACTGTAATTGGGATTACACCATTGGTTTTGAAGGTCTCGATTGCCTCTTTAAATTCATCCCAGGTCCAAGGCTCTGTGGGCACTTCAACCCCACTTTCATCAAAGAGATCCGTATTGATAAAAAAATGCCCCGCCCAAAGGTGTGTTGGAACAGCATAAGCTCTGCCATAGAAGCTGCGCTGTGCAATCGGCGCGCGAGGAAGTACCTCAAGAGCCCAGGGTTCATTCAACAGTTCAGTTAAATCTAGCACACATCCTGCGTCGACATATGACTTAAGAATTCCTCCTCCCCAGGAAAACCATACATCGGGGGGAATCCCGGCAGCCATTGTTGACCTCAAACTGATTTTGAAATCCTCATCAATCATATCCAGTTTTTCTATTTCAACATAGGGATATTTTTTCTCAAATTCAGCTATAATGTAGTCATAATACGCAACCTGGGTTGGCTGTGCCGCTTGCGGTGACCACCACTCTAATTCCACCTTTTCCTGTGCCTGGACCCCCTGAGCAATTCCAAAACTCATTAATACTCCTACTATCACTATCAAACTTACTATTTTCTTCATTTCTCTTATCCTCCTTAAACTAGTTTGTTCCCTTAAAATAAGTTTCTCACCTCCTTCTCTGTCCTATTATTTCCTTTAATTATATGATTGTCTTCTGGCTAATTTTGTCAAAAATATGGATGCGATTTTCGTCAAATTTTATAAATATTTTCTCTCCTGTACGTCCTTCAAAGCTAGGACTAACCATAGCTGTAATTATATCACTTCCCGTTTCTAAATTAACATATCCAACATTTCCCATTTGTTGGAAGAAATAAACTTTGCTCTCCAAGAAGTCTCTTTGGGGTTCTAAAGAAACCAGCACATCCTCTGGTCTAACTCCCATTATTACTTCCGAGTCCCTGGTTTCTTCTTTTATTCTCTTGCTGAAATTACTGGGAAGCTTTACATGGAACTTGCCTATATTTAAGTAGGTCATGCTACCTTTTTCTACTAACCTGCATTCCAGGAAATTCATTTGCGGACTTCCAATAAATCCTGCAATAAATTTATTTGCTGGATGATCATATATTCTTCGAGGCGTGTCTATTTGGAGTGCTCTACCTCCTTCCATCGCCACCACTCTATCGGCCATTATCATTGCTTCTGCTTGGTCATGAGTTACATATACTGTTGTAGTTTTTAGCTTTTCCTGAAGTTTCTTAAGCTCGGCCCTCATGTTGATCCGCAAAACAGCATCCAAGTTAGATAATGGTTCATCTAATAAAAAAATGGAGGGATTTCTTATGATAGCCCTGCCTAAAGCTACTCTTTGTTGCTGGCCACCACTGAGTTCACCAGGCTTACGATTCAAAAGTTGCTCAAGAGCAAGGATTTCTGTCGTTTTCTTGACTCTTTTTTTTATCTCACTCTTCGTAATTCTATCTACCTTGAGACACAATGCCATATTATCGTAAACAGACATATGGGGATAAAGGGCATAATCTTGAAACACCATAGCAATGCCCCTTTCTTTAGGTGTAAGCCTATTTACAATTTTATTATCAAAGTAAATGCTACCACTGATAGGTTCCTCCAGGCCGGCAATGAGCCGTAAAGTGGTTGTCTTCCCACAGCCAGATGGTCCTAATAACACTACAAATTCTCCATCTTTTACTTTCATACTCAATTTTTCAACCGCTTTAGTGTTTCCAAAGTACTTACAAACATTCTCTAACCGAACCTCACCCATCTTTTATTATTCCCCTCCAGAGATTTTTTTTGTTTCTTGTTCATAACCTTTTGGTATAACACAGACGAACCCAAAAGGCTCTTTGTTAGGATTGATAAACTGGTGTTCTTCGTTAGGTGATATAAAAACGGCATTTCCGGAGCCAAGTTCTCCTTTAAATTCTTTTCCCCTTATAATTCCCTGTCCCTTTACGACAAAAACTTCCTGTTCCCAGGGATGTTTTCCAGGGCTAGTTTGTCCATTTGTCTGGGTTGTTTGGTGCTTCACTTTTGCCTCGCAACTGATGGTGAGGTAGACGTTGATAGGTCAATTTCTTCTCTCATCTCGTACCCTTTGTGGCTATTCTGATAATTTGCAAGATCGCTCAATAAAAAAGCCCATTCTCTCCTTCGAAAGAATGGGCAGTTACGACTCCGGATATAATTTCAGTAACCCAGCTACCATTTTAAAGGCCTGTGGTTTTGCGCCTTATTCTTTCGAATAGTTTGCCGTTGTCCACTATGTCCTTCTCAACTTTTGAACAATTATCAAAGGTCCAGTTTTCTACCAGCCACATCCAAGTATCTCATAGGCATTTTTTAGTATAACACATAAGAAATATTTGTCAAGTTTTTGTAATGACAGTTTTTGTAGATAATAAACGACAAACAAGCATTATGGCAGTTTAGATGATGTTACGTCAAATAACCAGCTCAAATAGATTTTGAGATCCTTGATGCTACAATTTTGGCCCGAAAAGTCCCTACCCTATCCTGCTTGCCTTGCATGTGTGGAAATTGTTCTGGGAGGCGGGAATGCCCGTTATAGTTGAGCGAGGCAGTCCCTCAGAGAATGGGTACATAGTGTCATTCAACGGGAAACTGAGAAATGAGTTACTTAATCGGGACATATTCACCACACTAATTGAAGCAAAGATACTCATTGAGGAGTAACGCAGGGAATACAACTAGGTAAGGCCGCACAGTGCCTCATATTACCGGCCACCTGCTCCCGAGGCTATCATGCCGTTGACTCTAGCTTAGCAAGTGGTACTATTACTGGGGTAGGTCAATACGGCCACCTCTTTCCCCTTAGAGAAAAAGACTATATAATTGATTTCGTGCAGAAGTTGGTTGACAAGTGCTGAGATTTGGGCTACGTTATGCACGGAAGCCCTACCCAGGGTTTTTGCGATAGGTGGCAGATTTACACACTATGAAGTGGGTAGAAGTATAGCGGTCATAGCTGATACAAAATGAAAAGGATTTTTTATTTCAAGGGTAGTCCTAGAGAAGTCGGTTTGTCTAATGGTAAGGCTCTTGGGAAGAAATTAGATTGGATAATAGGCAGACTTATCGAGGGAATTGAGCATATTTACGGAATGGATATTCAGAAATTGGAAAAAGAGGCTCTGCCATGGCTTCACAGTCTTCCTGTGCACTTCCAGGAAGAACTAGAAGGAATTGCTGAAGGTGCAGGCATACCACTGAAAAGAGTTGTAGAAGGATTCTTTGCTGAGCAATGTGCCAATGATAGTTGTACCGGTTTTATCTGTCTGATAGATGGTGGTGCTTGGGTTGCACGAAACAACGACTATATCCTTCCTGAACTGTGGGGGTACACCATAATTCGAGATATTGATAGCCGAATTCCTACCATGATATTTGGAACGGAAGGAGAAGTCTTTTCTGCGACTGGCTTAAACAAAGAAAAAATATGGCTCCATTATAATTGGCTCCCGGTCTGGGATAATCCATCTGGCAAAAAACAATGTCTATTTCCCTACGTCTTTTTACGAGAGGCATTGGAAACATGCAGCACCATTAGAGATATTGCGAATTTACTTGAAAATATTGAACGCAATGGTGGTATGAGCCTTTTTGTAATTGACGGGAAAAGTAATGAATTCTGTATTTTTGAGTGTACGTGTTCTAACCACAAAAAACGTGAACCCCAAGACGCTTACCTATGTGCAACTAACCACTATTGCGCCTTCAGAACCCCTGATGGATTCCAGAATGGTACCAGAAATTCATTAGACCGACTGCAGAGAATAGAAAGACTTCTCAAAGACAAGACTTTCAATGAACTACCTGAAGATCTCATCCAGATTTTGAAAGACCCAAAGATAGAGCAAAGCTCGAAAGAAGCAGGGACAGTATATTCCAACATTGCTTGTCCCGGAAAAGAACTAGCTTGGCATGCTTACGGCGGGTCCCCAGCGGCTAGCCGAGGTACTTGGCATCAGTTGAATTGGCCGTGGCCGTGACAAGACCCGTCCAGCTGTTCCAAATATTCCTGGCGACACATATAAGAGTCCAGTAACCAATATAACGCCGATTATCCGCCACATACCCTTCAAACCCAGATTGACAACCAACTTTTGCAGGAAACAAGAATGACCATATTTTTCCCTGTGAAAATTCATCTTCTAGTGAGTAATCTTTCTGACATTTTTGCCTTGACATGGACACCTCATATAGTATAATAGATGCGGGAG
>Ga0315533_1003604_pt1 | contig 10099 bp, 7 predicted proteins | sample SalMarSW160130MG_FD_203081 | JGI IMG/M metagenome (GOLD analysis project Ga0315533, IMG submission 203081) | Salt marsh sediment microbial communities from the Plum Island Ecosystem LTER, Massachusetts, United States - Salt Marsh Sediment SW1601-30 ...
AGCTGAAACTACAATTTGACCGACTATAAACCGATAAAATCAGCCTTAAATCTGTTTTTTCCCTTGAAATAAAATAGTATGGCGGTATAATAATTTTATATCCTTTAGGAGGAGGTTTTGTGAAAATGAAAATATCGTCAATTCTCGTATTAGCAATCGTAGTAATAATGCTGACAGCTTCGACAGTACAGGCCGACCTGGTTGCGACCGTGAGCACTTCAGCTACTTACCAGACTATTGCAGATTCAGATTCTGACACCAGCTTCGACCCTGCGATTCCTGCTGAGGCACACGCTTATGCTGGTGTCGATGATTGGGACTACGCCAGGGGTGAGGCCTTGGCCGAAATAGGCGGCTCAGTAAAAGCCTCTTCGGCGGTTGTCGGTGCATCAGGGGGAGCTCTTTCAGCCTCGGCTAATTCTTCCCAGACAACAAAATGGCTCATCACCTCCGAGACTTTATCCATTGGTACGCCTATCTCCGTACTTATTGACATCAGCTTTAATGGTCAACTCGCAAGAAGTCGTAATGTCAACAGCACCTCAGCCAATGCATGCCTTGTTCTTGATGAGACTGAGTTGTTGAGATGGTTTCCAGTGGTGCCTGGACTGATGACTTCTCGTATAAGCAAGATTTTGATATTTTTTTGCGCTATTACGTTTTAGACACAACCGACAGAATAAGTTTTAATGCTGAGGTTGGTCAGATAATTGACCTTGAGCTGTTACTTCAGACAAATGTTATTGTACCCGATGCGCTCGAAGATGGTGCGCTTGCTGATTTTTTCAACTCCGGCTCATATACATTTGGCGGTGCCGAGGACCCCGCAAATCCTGGAATGATGCTTGATGTCAGCTTTACAGTGGTTCCAGAGCCAACAACGATTTTGCTTCTTGGCCTTGGCGTAGTGCTTTTGCGAAAAAGACGCTAAAACCCTTTTGTGGCTTTTTTCACCTAACCATATTTACTATCTCCATACTCTAATTTTCCCGTGAAATCTGTGCAATCTGCGGTTAAAATAAAAGGAAGTGGATTCCCGCTTTTGCGGGAATGACAGCTCGGCTGTCTCTGTCCTGCTCCGGCTTCGGCCTACGCCGAGACGAGCGCTCTCTGTGGTGAAAAAATGGCTGTATTCAAGATAAACAAGGAGTTTGACCCTGCTGGAGACCAGCCGCAGGCGATAGAACGGCTTGTAGAAGATCTGCACTCCGGCAAAAAGTTCCAGACGCTAATGGGCGTTACCGGAAGCGGTAAGACCTTCACTATGGCCAACGTAATAGCTCAACAAGGCCGGCCCGTGCTTGTTATATCCCACAATAAGACCTTGGCAGCCCAGCTTTATGAGGAGTTCAAGGAGCTGTTTCCCGAAAATGCGGTCGAATATTTCGTCAGCTATTATGACTATTATCAACCCGAGGCCTACATACCGCAGCGAGATATATATATCGAAAAAGACGCCTCCAAGAATGCAGACCTCGACCGCCTACGGCTATCCACTACCACCAGTCTTTCAGCAAGGGATGATGTTATTATTGTTGCTTCTGTCTCGTGCATTTTCGGGCTTGGCTCACCAGAGGATTATAAAGCCAGCGTTGTTGCCATCCGCACCGGCGATACCGTCGATAGAAATGTCCTGCTTGGGAGATTGGCTGATATCCAGTACAACCGAAACGATATCGATTTCCAGCGGGGGACATTCAGGGTTCGCGGCGATGTGGTTGAATTGCATCCTTCTTATGAATCTTTTGCCATTCGCATTGAGTTTTTCGGAGAAGAGATAGAAAAAATAAGCTACATAAATCCGGTATCAGGTGAAATTCTGGCAGATGAAGAACAGGTTTTTATATATCCTGCTGAGCACTATATTATGCCTGCTGAAAGGGTCGGCTCTGCGGTAGAAGGCATAAAGGCAGAGCTAAAGCAGCGGCTGGCAGAACTGCGAAGCCAGGGAAAGCTGCTCGAAGCCCAGCGCCTTGAAGCCAGAACAAAATACGATATTGAAATGATAGAGGAGGTTGGCTATTGCAGCGGGATTGAAAATTACGCAAGACATCTCTCAGGACTACCGCCTGGAGCAAGACCTTATACGCTGATTGACTATTTTCCGAAGGATTTTCTTTTATTTATCGATGAGTCCCATGCCGCCATACCACAACTGCGTGCAATGTGGGCCGGTGACAGAAGCAGAAAAGAGGTCCTTGTCGAGCACGGCTTTAGATTACCCAGCGCATTGGATAACAGGCCCTTACGCTTCGAAGAGTTTCAGGAGAACTGGTCCAGGGTAGTTTTTGTCTCTGCCACACCGGGACCTTTCGAGCTGGAAAAATGCGATAATGAAGTTGTCGAACAAATCATAAGACCCACCGGACTTTTAGACCCTGAAATTTTTGTTCATCCGGCAAGCAACCAGGTTCCACATTTATTAGGTGAGATTGAAAAGCGTGCCAAAATAAAAGAGCGAATGCTCGTTACAACGCTGACTAAAAGGATGGCCGAAAACCTTGCCGGATTTATCACCAAAAAAGGTTTTCGATGCCGTTACCTGCACAGCGAAATTGATACCTTCGAAAGAATTGAAATACTGCGTGACCTGCGTAATGGCCAGTTCGATGTGCTGGTGGGGATAAACCTGCTGCGTGAAGGTCTGGATTTGCCGGAAGTCTCGGCAGTTGCCATCCTTGACGCTGACAAGGAAGGATTCCTGCGAAGCCAGGTTTCGTTGATACAAACCATCGGAAGGACCGCACGAAATATCAATGCTACCGTCTTTTTGTATGCCGACACCGTTACCAAATCGATGCAAAAAGCTATTGACGAAACGAACAGACGGCGTAAAATTCAGTTAAAATACAACAAAGAGCATAATATTACGCCTGAAACGATTAAAAAGGAAATCCGCAGGAGCTTAACAGAACAGATAAAAGCACGGAAAACCGCCCAGCAGGCAATTCGCTTCGGCGAATCCGAATATGACAAGGTACAATTGGCATCACAGATTGAGCAGGAAATGCTCGAAGCGGCAAAGGAGCTTGATTTCGAACGGGCGGCTTTTCTGCGGGACCAGTTGCGCGAATTAAAAGAGCTGCCGGAACTGGTTATTGCAAGCTCCCGGAAAAAGAAAAGAGATTTTTTAGAAGCAAAAAAACAAAAACGTATCAGAAAAAAGAGGCCCTGACTAAACCAATTTTAGCCTTTTAACCGTTTGTGGACTTGGATTATCAAATGAGAAAAAGAAGGAAAATACAAAAACTGAATATAACACAGGCCCTGCCCATAATCCGAATGGCGATTGAGGAGGACCTCGGACAGGGCGATATGACAAGCGAGCTTCTATTCAAGCACGATACCATTGACAGCGCAAACATTATATCGCGTGAGGAGATAATCGTTTGTGGAATGGATGTCGTCAAAGAAATTCTCAAAGAATATAACGAGCGGCTCAAACTAAGGATTTATGTAGGTGATGGCCAATCTGCTCACGTTGGCTGTAAACTCGCTACTATCGAGGGGCCTTTGCGTTCTATGCTCAGTGCCGAGCGAGTTATGCTCAATTTCCTGCAACGGCTAAGTGGTATTGCTACGACGACCGGTAAATACGTGCGGGCTGTTCAGGGCACAAAGGCAAAAATCTACGATACCAGAAAAACACTGCCCGGCTGGCGTATCCTCGAAAAGTATGCTGTCCGCTGCGGTGGTGGACATAACCATCGGCTGGGGCTTTATGATGGCGTACTGATTAAGGACAATCACCTGGCACAGCTCGGAAGAAACTTTCAGCCGAAACTTATAAAAATTGTTTGCGAAGCAAGAAAGGTAAAGGGCGTAAAGTTCGTTGCCGTGGAAGTTGACCATGTCGACGACCAGCTTAATTATGTATTGGAGATTCCGGGCATTGACATTGTGCTGCTTGATAATATGGGGCAGTGGCAGTTGAAACACGCTGTCGAAATGCGAGATGAAATGTACAGTAAAGGTAAAAAGCCACTGCTTGAGGCCTCAGGCAACATTACGCTAACCAACGTTTCAGCTATCGCTCAGTGCGGCGTCGACAGAATCGCAGTCGGTGCAATCACTCACTCCGCAGCAGCGGCTGATATCGCCCTCGACAGGTAAGTAAAAGCTATGATGGAAAACAACCTTTTGGACCCGGACAAAATAAGAGCAAATCTCAGAACCGGGCGCATCGGCAAGAAAATCCTCGTTTATAACAGCACTTCAAGCACCAATGATATCGCCGCTGAATATGCTGTTAACAGCAAAAACGACGGCCTAGCTATATTCGCTGAAGAGCAAACGGCCGGGCGAGGCCGGGCCGGTACAAAATGGATTAGCGGACCGGCAGACAGTATCCTTTGTTCAATCGTTCTGACCAAAACCAAATGCGGCGCCGAGCTGCTCTCACTGACCATGGCGGTTGCAGTTGCCGAAGCTGTTGGCAAATCTGCAAAAATAAAATGGCCGAACGATATAATCTTAAACGGCAAAAAGGTAGCAGGTATTTTGCTCGAATCAAAAACCTTCGACAGTAAAACCACCTATATTCTCGGCATAGGAATAAATTGTCACCAGAAAAGGGATTCTTTCCCGTCCGAACTGCAATCAATCGCCACAAGTATCGACATCGAAAGCAAAACAATATGCGATAGAATCTCGCTGGCAAAGAGATTGCTTTATTCAATAGATTATTGGCTGGAAATAATGGCAAAAGACGGCACTGAAATAATCGAACAATGGTGCAAAATGAGCACCCTGTTAGGTCAAAGACTTATTCTTATTTACAACGGGACCAAGTTTACCGGAAATTGCGTCGGGATTGACCCTGAGAAGGGTCTTATCCTACAGCTGGAAACCGGCGGCGTCAGAATGTTCGACGCCGTCCATACTACTATCGCAAAATAACTCAAACTGTATAATCGTATGTGAGCTTAAAGATATGCCAGAGAAATTCGATGTTGCGGTCATTGGCAGCGGCCCCGGTGGTTATGCCGCCTCTATCAGATGTGCGCAAAGAGGAGCATCAGTAGCTCTGATAGAGAAAGAATTCATTGGAGGCACCTGCCTGAATTGCGGATGTATCCCATTGAAGACACTGCTTGCATCAGCCCATACTTTACTTTCTATAAAGCACGCTGCGATGATGGGAGTTGACGTTACACAAGCTACTGCCAACTGGTCAAAAATGCAGGAAAGAAAAAACGCCGTCGTTTCCGGTTTTCGCAAAGGTCTGACGGGGCTAATCCAGACCAATAAAATAAAAATACTCCAGGGCATGGGCATTGTTACAACACCAGGTCAAATCAAAATCGATTCTGATACTGCGCCGGCACAAATACAGGCGGATAAAATAATCCTCGCCACCGGCTCACAGCCGATTCAGCTTCCAAATATACCCTTTGATGGACAAACCATTATCAGCAGCAAAGAAGCACTGGAGCTAAAGCAAATTCCAAAATCGATGGTCATTGTTGGTGGCGGGGTAATCGGCTGTGAAATGGCCTGTGTGTATGCTGCTTTAGGAGCAAAGGTAACTATCGTTGAGGCCCTTGACCGATTGATACCGATGGAGGACGAATGGGTCGGCCGATTAATTGCACGCGAGTTAAAAAAACTCGATATCGATTGCCAAACCGGTCAGAAGGTAATTTCAGTCAAAAAAGGTAATGGCTCGGCAAAGGTGTCTCTGGAAAACGGCCAGACAATCGATGCGAAAAAGGTGCTGGTTTCTGTTGGCCGAAGACCGGTTGTCGATAAAGAGACCGTCGAATCCCTTAATCTTGAAATGTCTGATTCTGCAATTAAAGTAAACGAGAAGATGGAGACTAACACCACCAATGTATATGCCATTGGTGACGCAGTAGGAACAACGTTTTTGGCCCACGGCGCATTCGCAGAAGCTGAGGTCGCAGCGATAAATGCTACAGGTGAGGATGAAAAAATGCGCGATTACTCGCTTATTCCCCGCGCCGTTTACACGTTCCCGGAAATCGCCTCTGTCGGAAAAACCGAGCAAAGCTGCAAAGAGCAAGGTCTCGATATTTCTATCGGTAGCTCGTTCTTCAAAGCCAATGGCCGAAGCGTAGCTCACAACGAAACAGTCGGCGAAATCAGGGCAACAAGAGACAACGCCACGAATAAAATTGTTGGTGTTACAATGGTTGGTGCTATGGTAACCGAGCTGATAGCTGCAGCCAGGATGCTGATAGGAACAACTGAGAAGATTACTGAGATAAGCTTTCCGCATCCAACTGTTTCCGAGGTACTCAAAGAAGCCGCCGAGGACGCCTTCGGCCTGAGCTTACACAATCCGCCAAAGGTATAATAATTGTGAATTAAAATGCTAACTGTGACTTCGAAAACTGATTGTCGTCTTTTAAGTGTTTATGATTGTGGTTTGAGCGATTATCGGCAGGTCCTACAGCTTCAGCATGAGTTACGTGAAAAAAGACGCCGAGATGAAATACCGGATACTGTCTTGATTGTTGAACACTTCCCTGTCATTACCCTCGGTGCCCGGCAAAGCGCAAACAAGCTGCAGGTAAACCGAGAAGAGCTGGTACAGCAGAATATCGATGTGGTCCAGAGCCGCAGAGGCGGCGGTACCACCGCCCACAATCCAGGCCAACTGGTCTTTTACCCGATTCTAAATCTGCAGCAGCTCGGTCTTGACATCAGCGAGTACATCAGAAAACTCGAAGAGACAGGTATAGAACTACTGGCCCAATTGGACGTCGATTCTTCAAGACGCAAAGGCTTCCCGGGTCTTTGGGTCGGCAAAAAAAAGATTGCTTCAATCGGTGTACGCGTATCGAAATTCGTTACCTATCATGGTATGGCCATAAACATCCAAAACGACCTGAGCATCTTTGATTTCATTATCCCCTGCGGCCTGGATGATATAGAAATAACCTCGGTTCTAAAAGAAACCGGCGAACACCACCAAATGAATAAGGTAAAGGAAAAGTTGAAAGAGCTGCTTATAAAGCATTTTTCCATTGGATATACTTTTCATCCAACTGTTAAACGCAATACGATTAGCAAGCTACCTCCATGGCTTCACAGACCCCTACCAGCCGGAGAAGATTTCAAACGTACTGAGCATCTTCTAAGCTCTCTTGGTCTGGAGACTATATGCAACAGTGCAAACTGTCCCAATCGTGGCCAGTGCTGGGAAAGGGGTACCGCGACAGTGCTGATACTGGGTAATATCTGTACACGAAATTGCAAATTCTGTTCGGTAGCCGTGGGTAAACCGGCACCACCTGATGCATCCGAGCCGGTACGTTTAGCCGAGATGGCAAAGCAAATGGACTTGAAATACATGGTAATTACAAGTGTCAATCGTGATGATTTGCCCGATGGCGGCGCCGGCCATTTTCGTGATTGCATCAAGATTGTCAGACAAAACTGCCCCGATATGAAGTTTGAGATACTAACTCCGGACTTTCGTAACTGCCATGGCAAAGCCATAGAAATTCTCGGCGCCGCCTTGCCTTTTGTATTCGCCCACAATGTTGAAACGGTTCCTTTCCTATATCCGGCTGCGCGAGCCGGAGGTGATTATCAGCGTTCTTTGAGCCTGCTTAAATCAGTCAAAGAAAGGTATGATAATATTCAGACCAAATCTTCGATTATGCTCGGCTTAGGAGAAACTGACGCCGAGGTCAAGCAGGTCTTAAGAGACTTACGCAATGTCGGATGTGACAGAATCACAATCGGCCAATACCTAAAACCGTCAAAAGATTCCCTCGACGTTGTCCGATATATCCCCCCTGCCGAATTCGACCTCTGGCGACAGAAAGCGGTCGAGCTTGGATTTTCGTGGATTATCTCATCGCCCTTTGCCCGCAGTTCATATTTTGCGGAAAAGGAACACACTTAGTAACATTTCAACCTGAACACACGCATTTTTATCGGGCATTTAAATCCAGGTACTATATTTCCGGCATTCTTTGGCCTGCTGTTTTGTTTTTATGCAGAACATTTTTTATATTTTAAATGGTACTATAGAAGTTGTTCGTATTTCATTTACTGGGGTGTTTTTCCGGTGGGGAGAAAATGAGACCTGCAAAAAAATCTATCTATCTGAAGCGCCGCGGTGCTGCCCTTATCATATCTATGATATTTGTTCTGGTATTTTCCGCCCTGGCTGTATCGATAGTCTCATTGTCCGGCGCCAATTTACAAATTGCAGATAATCAACGCAAAGTCAACTCAGCTCTCTCTGCCGCCGAGTCCGCCCTGGAATGTGGAAGATTCATCGTAGCCAACACGCCTATGCCGAATACCGCCATCAATATAGTTACTACAACCCAGGCCAACCAGGTCTGGAGCGCACTCTGTGCACAGGTTCAGGCCCAGCCCTGGGTGGCTGGACAGGCAGAACAAACAGAAAATGAGATTATCACACCCGTTGTAAACTTTGGAGCGACAAACGCTTCTTTCCGGGTCAGGTTCTACCGGGATGATACCCACACTATTCGGCTTGAAGGAATGGGAACTGATGGGCAGGTCCAAAAAAATGTCAGCATAGATATGACTATTACAAAAGATAACGAGATCCTGAATTACGCCATCGCCAGCAAAGGCCGAATGTGGCTCACCGGCGAAACGACCATACACGGCGATATCTTCAGCTCCTGGGATCGTCCTGAGATATCACCTTATAATATGACCAGTGACTCAGCCGTATTGGGAACAATTAATACTGTCTTAACACTCGACCAGATTGAAGCACAAAGTTATCAGTTGGAAACTCTTAACGATGATGGATATCCTATCGATTCAAATAGCGACCCGTTAGGCACTAACTACGAAGACCGCTATTACAGCCCCGGCGACGAGATTCAGGCCTACCACGAGAACGTCAACTATGACCAGCCATACGAAGATATACCCGGTATGGATATATCTGACTATGATACCGATGGTTATAACAGCGGCCTTACTAATATACCTTCGTGTCCGAGTGAGGACAGAGAAGTTGAGTACTTCCCACATGCAGCGGGTAATTATAACTACCCACGGGACGGGACACCATACTATACCCCAAACAGAAAACTGACCCGTTACGTTTATGACGGTGAGACCTTTAGCAATGTGCGGCTTCCCGATAATTATAATGCATTGTTCAGGAATTGTACTTTTGAGAACACTTTATATATCGATTGTTACAAAAGTGGCAGTACTGCATATAATAACGTTCGCTTTGAGAACTGCGCTTTCAACGGCGTGATTGTAACCGATGTGCCTGAGGTATTTAAATGGCAGAACAATTGTCTATACTTCACCGGTGAAGCAACCTTCGACAACACCTCTGATGTCCAGGAAGCTACCATTCTTGCCCCGCACTTTAACGTCAACCTCGGCAATACCAATCCTGCTCAGAATGATAACAACGTGCTGACTGGTGCGATTGTCGGCGGTATTGTGGACGTCCGCGGTAACGCACAAATCTACGGGACAATTATTTCTATGTGTGATACGACACAGTGGAGCTCGGGATATGTAACCAATATCGGTGCCACACTGGATGACGGCGGTTCTGAAACGACGGAGTTGGGTGATATCGGAGTCATCAGCATCACACCCGAGGAAGATAAAATGCTGCCCAGCGGTATCACCAGCCCAATTATTATTAAACCATTGCAGGAAACCTATTCAGAAGGAGTATAAATTTGGTGGATTAGAGGTTGGTATAAACCAAAATTCTGAGCTATATCAAAATAAGGAAAAACAAAATGAAAAAGCTAATCTTAAACATACTGCTGTTCACATTTCTCCTGATGTTGTTATCCACAGTCGTGGTAAATGCAAATTTAGCTGCTTTTGTAGGCAATAAAATTGTTTACCTCGATGATGACCCCAATGAGCCGCAGCCGGAAGCCGTGTTTATTTACTGCTCTGACGAAGACCCTAACGAACCGCAGCCGGAAAGCATGCTTACCAATTGTTCGATTGAGGACCCGAATGAGCCGAATCCGGAAGCTGTGTTTAGCTGCTCTGACGAAGACCCTAACGAACCTCAGCCGGAAATTGCTTTGATTAACGGCTTGATTGATTGTTCTGACGAAGACCCAAACGAGCCGCAGCCCGAAAGCAC
>Ga0315533_1003608_pt1 | contig 10085 bp, 9 predicted proteins | sample SalMarSW160130MG_FD_203081 | JGI IMG/M metagenome (GOLD analysis project Ga0315533, IMG submission 203081) | Salt marsh sediment microbial communities from the Plum Island Ecosystem LTER, Massachusetts, United States - Salt Marsh Sediment SW1601-30 ...
GGAGGCAGACCTTAGAAACCTCTCTCTACAGGTGTGTTTAAAATACCTTATTGGCAGCTTATGCAGTATTTTCAGCAAAAAAAATGCTCGCCCGGTTATCTTCTTGCATTCCTCACTTTTCATGTGTAGATTACCGCTTTGATGCTATTTGGAGAGGTGGCCGAGTGGCTGAAGGCAACGGTTTGCTAAACCGTCGTAGGGGTGAACGCCTCTACCGCGGGTTCGAATCCCGCCCTCTCCGTTTTCCTGCTGTCAGGAAACTTTAGTTGGCCTCACTCCAAACGCTCTGCGATAGCGTTAGTTGTGCGAACAACTGATGCTTCAACGGTCAACAAAGAAAATATCTGGATTTCCCATATATTGGAACAGGTATGCAGGTTCTAAAAACCTGAAAAAAAGCCTGATTTACTTGCCCACCCCTAAATTATGCTGAAAACTTTTTTGCCGTCTCAAAAACACGATGGAGATAAAAAAACTGGGAAATATGGCAGCATATTGGCGCTTATAATCTATTGAAAACAAGCGTTTTAAGGCAAAATTCCCGTTACCAGACTTCATATTGGCGCCTTTAATGGGTAGAGCAGAAGCGCCGGTTGCAGTTATTTAAGCAAAAAATGAAGGTACTGACTTATGCAAGAGCACATTTTTAATAAATATCCTGGACTGCGAAAGGAGGCATATTATGTCAACGTTAAAATACACAGACAAATCCAAAATCACCTTGATAGTGTTGGCTTTGACCTTAATGCTGCTCGCTGAACCCGTCTTAGCAAAAAAAGCCCGCACTAAAAGCAGTGAATCGAGCCGAGGCAGGCAAACAAAACAGCAGGTTCAAAAGGCCCCTGCCGCCCCCAAAAACCAACGGTCTCCCAATGTTCGTAATACAACACCCAAGATTACCTCCTCACAAGCTGCTAAGTCTCAAACCAGATTAAGCAACTCAAGACAACAGAACGACAATAGCTCAACAAGACAAGTTACAAACAGCGTCCGTCAGCCAGGCAGGATAACAACAAGCCGTACTCCAACCTTACCATCAAGAAGCGCAACTAATGCTCCCAGGTCTTTCGGCAGCTCTTTAAGCGAAAAGAAAGAGCAAAAGGCAAATTCCAACACAGCACAACAAGTAACTGTAAGACCAGGCAACAGTATAAGCCCGGGCAGTACCCACAGCATCGGCAGTTCAATTAATAACAATAAGGCAATTGCTGCCACTATGCGTAAACAACCGGTTATAAACTTAAGTAGTCGTCAAAATTTAAACATAACCAAAAACATCGGTGACCAGACAGATAGTAGAGAACCTTCTATTTCTACTGCTCCAAAACAATCGTCAGTCCATTCGAGTAATCGAATAAATCAGAGCAAAACATCCCGTATAGCAAGTGCAATTACCAAGGGAAAAACGCTGGTTGCAAATGTGAAAAGACGGCTGGAACAAAGCTCAAACAGGCCCTCCATCTTAGTTAAAGCCGGCTCGAACAGAACAAAAAAACCGTCTATTTCCTTGCCAGATAAACAATCAGACGCAATCCAGGGTGACCGGATAAAGTCGGACGAAAATCAACATAATAGCGGTTCAGCCAGGGATAACAAATTGATTGTTAATAGTGAGAGAAAACCCGCTCGTGATGTTAAGCAACAGCTCGATATCGTGAATACTGAGAAGAACAATGACAAAAATATTCTTAGAAATTCCAGAGAAGCTGATAAAGCACATACAGGCAGATTCACAACCGGAGAAAAATTTAAAGAAGCAGGCCAAAGAGCCCACGATAGGTTATTGCCCAGCGAAAGATTAAGAAAAGCAGTCAGGGAAGATAGAAAACCTATGACGAATACGAAGATGCTACACAATTTCGATAGAAGAGAGAAAACTTCTATATACCATCATGATAAAATAAAACGCGTCCATCGTTATGAGCATGTTTACAGGGATTACCGTGACCGTATATGTCACAAAATAGTCCAGCCAAAGTATCGCTTTGTTGTACACTATAGCTGTGGTCCGCGCCTCACGTTTCGGTATGTTTATCCTTATTATCTTCGCAGATACATCTTTGTCAATCTGGGCGGCTACTGGCCGGTAGAATACAGCTGTGTCCGCTATTACTGGTATGGCTGCCATCCATACTGGTGGTACGGCTACTACCCTATCGCCCGTGAAGTACAAACTGAAACATACAACTATTACACCTATAACTACTATTATGATACCGATGGTACCGTTGTAACCCAACCCACTGAGCTGCCCAATGGCATTCAGCCGGTTGACCACACTACCTTTGCAGACGTTCGCGAAAAGCTCGCCCAAGAGCAGGCCGCCGAACCCGATGAGGCAACTTTGGCTGACGTGTATTTTGACGAGGCAGTCAAGGCCTTTGAAGCCGATGATTATCAAACAGCTATTGAGAAGTTCACCCAGGCAATGGAGCTGGCACCTGATGATATGATACTTCCTTTTGCCTACTCTCAGGTACTTTTTGCCAATGAGCAATACTCCGAGGCAGCGGAAATCCTTCGTGCTGCTCTGATAAAGGTCACACCCGAAAAAGAGGGCGTGTTTTACCCTCGCGGCCTTTATGCTGATGAAGAGGTCCTGTTTGAGCAAATCGACCGCCTTACAGAAAAAGCCGAACAATTCACCTTTGATGCAAATTTGCAGCTTCTGCTGGGCTATCAACTGCTCGGCATAGGTGAAATTGACAAGGCCCTCGAGCCGCTGCAGCGGGCCAGCGAGGATTTGGAAAATGAAAATGCAGCGAAAATATTGCTTGAGCTTCTGATTAAAATCAAGACTTCCGAAAGTAAACCCGAAGATGCAAATGCAGTCAAGGCCCCAATGGAAAGCAATGTCACAACCGAAGTTCAAACGTGCATTCCGAGCAACTTCGGAAAGACCATTTATATAACGGCTTTAGGTGCTTTAACAGCAGGTGCGAGTTTCGGTGGCTATTATATCTGGTGCTGATTGATGCTCCAGATATATGTATAAACAGATTTTAAGAGACCTTTTAAATTTAATGGAGGTATAAAATGGACAAAAATTTAGTGACAATTTTAATAGTGATAGCTGTAAGCCTCGGCTTGTTAGCCGCGGTCGGCTGTGAGAGCGGCGCGCAAACCGGCTCTGCTGTTGGTGCTTTAGCCGGGGCCGGCATTGGACAGTTAGCAGGCGGCGATACCGAAGCAACTCTGATAGGAGCAGCGGTAGGCGGCACAGCAGGGTATTTTCTGGGAAATGAAAGTGACAAGAAAGTCGCACAAGCGGAAAGGACCTGCATCCGTGAAGACATGAAATATGTTGCAGTCAATATTACGAACAGCAACGGCTCTATCAGCCAGGTACGGCTCAGAAAATATGGTGTTGGCTACGTTGGCACAAGAGGCGAATATTATGACCACACGCCAACGGAAGATGAGCTAAGACCTGTATACGGTTTTTAGATACCCGGCGACCTCTCGAATAACCGGATTTAAGCCGGTTAAAAAATGTCTTTTGAATCCTGCTGGTCTTTTGAAACTTGTTTGTTGAGGAAATAGTGCCTTTGATGTATAATTTATTGTTACTTATGGTTAGTTACGTGCCTTTATGAATAAGGCAGGAGCTTCATAAATCTTCTATTTCAGCAGAGAACAGAGACGCAAGAGTAAGAGGCTATGAACAAGCGGCTGCGAAACGCTTTGAAGGGACTCGCCAGCCCGGATATACAACGCCGGCGCCGGGCAATGGAGCCTTTTATACGTGCTACATTCGATATATTCATCAGGTACTTATATCGCTATCTTGGAAATGAAGTAGAGTGTGAGGATGTGTTAGAAGATGTTTACGCTGATATATGGGAGAATCCGAGTCGTTTGCGTAATGTTAAAACCGAGAAACAGCTTCTCAGAACCGTGTATCTATATTATATGCGCAAACGCTTGAGGCAAGTTTACAACAGGATTAACCGAAATTTACACTTATCGCAAATACAGTTGAAAAACCTTGTTGCTCCGGAATTAGGTACTCTTGAGAAGATGTCCCAGGCTGAGCTTCAACAGGTCCTTCACCGGATGTTAAGCAAACTCAAAGCACGAGAAAGAAGGGCAATAGAACTCTGGATGGAAGGATTTTCTAACAGGGCAATCGCCAATGAGCTTAAAACTACGGTTGGAGCAGTCAAAATGCTTGAATTTAGAACCATATTGAAGCTGAAGAAGATGTTAAACGACTACTATTGTGAAGATTGATTATCTATTTTCCTACAGGAGTAAAAAAATGCCTGACGAAAATCGAGAAATCCAGGAATTACTGATTGACTACGCGGGTGCCTTGCGTGACGGCTGTTTACCGGCCTTTCTGAAATCTCTTACGCGCGAGGAAGCAAAGGCAATAGCTTCTTCTCGGCAGTTTCAGGATGCTACAGAAATTGCGCGGATTCTTAATGGTGCCGGGTTCGCCAACAAGGCTGTAACCCCAAATGTAGGACTATTCATATCACGTGTCGATGCCAAGATCACATCCCGTCTGAAAAAAGCCAAAGCATCATCACGAGGCAAACGCAGCACTCATATAAGAGGTATAGCCAAAGTAGAAAAGAAGGCCGAGAATTCGATATGATTTTGGACTGCTACCAGTGTTCATCCTGCTACTTTGAGGACAAGGAGCCGTCTTCGAGGATAGACCCCGCTACTATTTCACTACCACAACACAAATTGGTTTTTAGAAACGTATTGGTGGTCTTTGTTTGTATGGAAATGTACGATAGTAAGCAGGAGTTACAAGAAGCAACAGAGGAGTTTGCATCACTATCAGAGCTTATAGGCAAAAGACCCATTGTACTTTGCCCAAATGTCCACTTGTCGATTGATAAAGCACCTGAGAAACAGGCTGCGTTCTTGATAAGCGAACTGGAAAAAATGTTGGTTGATAAGGGCTACGATGTTCACCTTTTATCATTTGGTTACCATAAGCAATATGGTATGGAATGTATGGGCAATGTCGGCAGTATTGTCGGCAGAAGGTTCTACGGTTCCGAGGAAAAGCAATTCTTGAGACTTTTGACTCGCCTTGGTGTTTGCCCACCGGAAACACTGCCCAAAGATATGCCTTCCTGGGCCAAGATTCTGACTGAACGACAGCTACAAGTATTAGGTAGCAGAAAAGAAACCTACAACGTTGCCAGGAAAATGCTCCAGGACCAGCTCGATACAACAGGCCACAGTGAGCTTTGGACCTGTATGTTATTTGAAGGAGAAAGACAGCCTATAGAGGATTATCTCAGTGCTCTATATGAAATAATAGAAGATTACCCCGACGTAATGGTGCACCGCGCTATGAACTTAAGCCTGCCTGGATTTTCCAACGCTGCACGTTTTCTTTTCCGCAAGTATCCTGAAGCAATTAAATCGGGTAGAATTCGGATTTATAACAGTAAAGTTTCCGACTTGGAATTTCTTTTGACCAGAACCGCTGTTCTGCTTGCCTTTCCGCAAATGCCCAGAAGGGCTAAGGCACATGCTGGAGAAATATCGTTCGGTATTTACTGCAAAGATGATGATTTTGCAAAGAATTTGATTCAGTGGTACCGGACTTTTCTTGTCGATGCGAGATTTGGATGGATTCGAACTGAGGCCGAGCTAAACGAGACTATCAACGAGCTGGAAGAGGAAATGTACCAGGACAAAAGTGAATAAACCGTCCAAATCAGTTTCATTGCTAATAGTATAGAATACCAGATTGGGATTTAAACTGTGCAAACGGTCTTATCTGTGGCTGTTGTCTTGGCCTACGTGGTGGCGCTAACTTTCGTCGCTGTCCGTGCGCGGGCAGCACGACAATTTGAAGAGTTCTCTCTCGCCAGGCGCGCTCTTCCTTTGGCATTAGTCTTCGGCAGTCTCGCTGCTACTTATGTCGGACCAGGTTTCACAATTGGTTTTGTAGGCAGGGGTTTTAATAGTGGCTTTGTCTTTCTGGTCGTAGGGCTGGCGTATGCACTGCAAAACATTTTGGTCGGGCTTCTTATTGCACCTCGGCTGAGAGTTCTAAAGGATTGTCACACATTAGGAGATGCTATAGGTCAGAAGTACGACCGAAAGTGCCAAATTGTTGCCGGCATCATCTCTGTTGGCTTATGTGCCGGATTTGCAGCAGTTATGGCCAAGGCCGGCGGCGATGTACTACATGATATATTTGGCCTGCCACACTGGTCGTCTGTCATCATAATCGTTGGCATAACTACATTATATACGACTTTCGGAGGACTGCGTGCGAGCGTAGTAACCGATGCCTTTCAATTTACTGCATTTGCAATACTGCTTCCTGCAATGTTATTATTCGTATTGGCATTTCATCTCAAAGCCGATGCGGCAACCTTTATTGAGCAGGCCTCTACCGCCACGAGAAGCGGGTTTAGTTCTATGTCGACGATTGAGATAATTGGCCTTGTGGCCGCCTTTCTGCTGGGTGAAACCCTTATACCCCCGTATGCTAACCGGGCATTGGCCTCCAGAACAACGCGTATATCACGAAACGGTTTTATATTGGCAGGTGTTTTTAGCATAGTATGGTTTACGGTAATGATATCGCTTGGAGTTGTGGCTCGAAATATTATTGCTGTAAACACAAATGAAGATTATGTCCTGCTAAACCTGGTTAAATCGACACTGCCTGCCGGCAGTTATGCGCTTTTATTAGTCGTATTAGTATCAGTAGTTATGTCGAGTCTTGATTCACTTCTAAATGCCGGCGCTGTGGCCTTCGCTGAAGATATTATTAAGCCGTTTGCCGGGCTGACGGACAGAATGGCTCTAAACATTGGTCGTTTTGCGACAATTATTATTGCCGCTATCGCAGCCGCCGGTGCAGTTGCTGTTCCCAGTATTATTAAAGGCCTGCTTGTTTGCTATACCATCTGGGCTCCTGCGATTCTACCTGCCCTTATAATCGGCCTTTGGATTAAGCGTCCGCGCCCTCTTGCCGGTATCTTATCGATGGTTGTCGGCACTGTCGTTGCTGTAATGTTCCAGTTCATCTTTCCTTCTGCAACCAAGGTTCCTGCAATTATTTTGGCTCTTGTAGCAGCACTTTTGGCGTATGTCGTGGGTCACTGGATTGAAAAAGAAAATATTAAAAGTGGTATGTAAAAGATGAAAGCATTTGTCCTGATTATTGTGGTAATTGGAGCCTTATTCGCTATTGCCAGCGGCGTCTGGGTCGCTGTTGCATTAGTTAAGGCTATCTCCAAGCACCAGCCAACCTATCAAACGGATGAGACAAACAGTAAGTTGCAAAAAGAACCGCCAAATGCAAACCAGGGATAGTGCTGATTAGAAACACATCTAAAGTATATTCCTCCGGAAATCATAAGTTCCGTTATTTTCAGGTCCTCAGAAAAATCTCTTAAAACGATTTTCCACTAACTTCAAAAAAGCGTAGTCCTACAGAATCATCTCCCCTATAATGACCTAACAGCAGTCATTAAATAAGAAATGGAGTCAAAGTGAACAAAGTTAATCGTAGTATAATGTGGTTGGCTTTGGTAGTCATTGGGATACTCGCTTTTCTATCCGTCTATGGGGCATTTCTCGGCTCGCAGCAAGCCAAAGAGTTCTTTAACAGCGTTCCAGCAACTATCTATTGGGCGGTATTTACCCTGCTACTGATAATTGGCATCGCGCTATTACGACGATTGCTTCGTGTACCAGCTCTATTGCTAATTCACGTCGGCTGTGTCCTCATCTTAGCCGGCGCAATCTGGGGCTCAGAAGCCGGACACAAACTCTGCAAAAAACTCTTCGGAATCGACAAAATCCAAACAGGCCAAATGAAAATCTATGAGGGCTACTCGAATAATCGTGTAATACTGGAAAACAATCAGCAGGCGGAATTCCCCTTTTACATAGCCCTCAAAGATTTCCAAATCGAATACTACAAGCCGGAGCACCTCTACATTCAGACTCTACAAGGTGAAAGCTGGATGTTCCCTGTTGAAGTTGGCATTGAATTTTCCTTGGGCGATGAGTTCGGCTCTGTAAAAATCCTCAAGGTCTTCGAGAATTTCAAGATAACAATTGACGGCGAGAGCAGAACCATCATCGATGACACCGGCCCCGGGTCCAACCCGGCCCTTGAACTACGGTTCAAATCTCCTGACGGCCAGGCAATTACAAGATACGTCTTTGAGCGCTTCCCCGGCCATACTCAAAGCGACGATGAGCTTCTTCTAATCTATAGAAGGATTATCAGCGACTTTGTAAGCGAGCTGCAGGTGGTTCGCGATGGCCAAGTCGTTGCAGAAAAAAAAATTGAAGTAAATCACCCACTGCACTATGGCGGATACCATTTTTATCAGCATTCGTACGACAGCGATGAAGGCAAATATACTGTTCTTCTGGTAACATCTGATTCGGGTCTGTATTGTGTCTATACCGGCTATCTGATGCTTTGCCTCGGTGTAATCTGGCATTTTTGGTTAAGGCATATAGTCAACCGGCTAAAAACAAAAAAGAAAAATAAGATAAAATTTAAATGGCAATAAAATATACATATCAGGGTTTATTAATTTACCTGACGATTGCAGCATACTTTTTGGCTTTTTTAGCCCGCATCGCAGGATTTAAAAAAACAGCACGGACCTTGTATCTGGCCGGTTTTATTGTCGCAACCGTATCTTTTGGCTATCGCTCGTATCACGTTCGCCACGTACCATTTCAGAATCTTTTCGAAGTCTTTCTGGCTATGGCAATGGTGATTTACCCATTATCGATATTTTGCAGGCGTTTACTTCAGGTCGGTGGCGAGGCGGCAGATATGCTGATTGGAGCAATATTACTTGTCCCCGCCGGCTTCGTCTTTCGTGCAGAACCACAGCGGCTACCGCCGGCTTTGCAGTGCTGGCTGTTTACTCCCCACGTAGCGGTTTATCTGTTCGGTTACGTAATAATGGCAAAGGCAATGGTGCAGGCAATATGCCAGCTCAAAAACAATAAGGTCGATGTAGATACTTCTCTTGATTCTTACGAAAAAGGCACGTACAGAATGATTTGTCTTGGTTTTCCGCTTCTGACGTTAGGCCTGCTCATGGGAAGCTGGTGGGGTAAACTCGCCTGGGGAGATTATTGGGACTGGGACCCGAAAGAACTCTGGTCGCTCGCCTCGTGGCTGGTATACGTTGAATATTTTCACGTAAGATATATGTTCGGCAAAAGGTATCCGCGGCTCGGAAGCTGCCTTGCAATTTTAGGGGCCGTAGTAATAGTCATTACGCTGCTATGGGTTAACCTGTCGCGTCTTTTCTCCGGCCTGCACAGCTATGCTACTTAAAAAACTCACTTACTGTTTATGTAGTTTTTACATTGAAACGCGCATCGAGCTTAAAGAGTCGCTTCACAGGAAGATTAAGGACTTGTGAGCTTTCAAGTGCCGTAAGGCATCCTGCGGAAGACAAAGATGCCCGGATTTGTTCAAGGATACTTTCAATCCTTTTATCGTCAATTGCGATAATAGTAAACCAAATGTTGAAGGCATCGGCGCGAAGATAGCTGTGGGTTACTTCAGGGAATTGACCTATTATTTCCGCCGCTCGGCCAATTTGTCCCGCTTCAACACTAACAGCGGCCAATGTGCTGCTAAAACCAAGTTTGTTGGAATCGAAGCTCGCCCCAATCCGCCGAATTATTCCCTCATCGAGCATCCTTTTGACTTTGTCAAAAAGCTGCTCGGCTGAAATCTGTAATCTGTCCGCTATAAGCTCGTAAGGACTTTCGCTTAGTGGAAAATCATCCTGAAGCTCTCGCAGTATTCGACAATTAAGTTTATCCATAAAAACTTTTCTACCGACCGACAGGTTTTACGTTTTCTCTTGACCTTGATGTTACAAATCACTATACAAGACTATAGGGCAAAGCCGCCCGATTGTAAAGGTAAAGCTCGTTATAAGGCATTCGATATCGGAAAATAAAATGTCAAAGGCAAAAGTTTATCTCGTAGGAGCAGGCCCTGGTGACGCCGAACTTATCACCTTAAAGGGCTATCAGCTAATTTGCCAGGCCGACGTCATACTCTACGACCACCTTATACCGCCCGAACTGCTGCCGCTTGC
>Ga0315533_1003609_pt1 | contig 10083 bp, 5 predicted proteins | sample SalMarSW160130MG_FD_203081 | JGI IMG/M metagenome (GOLD analysis project Ga0315533, IMG submission 203081) | Salt marsh sediment microbial communities from the Plum Island Ecosystem LTER, Massachusetts, United States - Salt Marsh Sediment SW1601-30 ...
TCTGGTCCCTCTACGATATCTACACCCGTAACCTTGCAGCCTATGACCTTAGCTGCCTTAACTGCAAGACTTTCCAGTTCCGCGGGCAAATTTAAGGGTACAGGTTTTGCTCCGAGGCTCACGTTGGTTTTCCAGTTTTCGGCTATTCGGCGCATGGAAGCTACAACTCGGTCTCCTATAACGAAGGCGCGGATATCTGATCCTCCGTGGTTTATGAATTCTTGGAGGTAGAGAACACCATGATGGAAGGATATGGTTCTGAAGACTCTTGCGGCGATGTCTGGGTCAGTGATTCTGGTGGCGCCTACTCCTCTTGATCCAAACAGTGGCTTCACTACGACGTCTCCGCCTAATTCGTGGAAGCATTTCAGTGCTTCGTCATGGCTTTCTGTAACGGCTGTGCGGGGAACAGGTAACCCGTTCTCCTGAAAGAGGGTTAGGGAACAATATTTGTCCACTGACCGTTCGATGGCTAGTGGCGGATTGATTATTAGTAGTCCTAGCCGTTCCAGTTTATGCAGAAGGTTCATTCTGAAGAGGATTTCTTCTAAGGAGCCTCGTCCAATGGGGCGTGTGATCATGGCATCCATGTCTTGAAGGATGTTAATTTCGTTCACTGAAGCTTCAGGAGTGTAGTTGACCCGCCCGATTATCGGACGGTAACTGAAACAGACAGGGGTTACGTTCTGTTTTTCCATGGCTTTTCGCAGTTGCGTGGAGCACCAGCCGTCTTCGTCTCGGGTCATAAGTCCCATTTTCAAGTGTATTCCCTTCATGCATCAAACATTGTTCTGACAGATTAAAGTAATGCCTCACAAAATGTTTTCTGCACTAGGAACTTACTGTCCGAGAGTTTGTGGAAACAGCAATTTTTTGTTGCTTAGGTTTCCCAGAAAAACACTGTTTTCAACAATCCACTGTTATTAGTCTCCTAATATGACGCTGGAGTTAGAATTTGTGGATGCCCTGCAGAAGCTGATTTGGCGTTTTCATTTTCTGTGAGATGTCGAGGCGCAGGTAAGCTCCGTACCTGTTGTTGTATGGGGCGCCTTTCCTCGAAAACAGGGTTAATACGCGTCCGCCGTGTATGCTTTTGTATCCATCTGGACAAGATTGATGCCCCCGAATCAATGCTTTGACGTTAAGCATTGTCAGAAGCTTGTTTGTGACGTCTTCACCGAATAGTCTGCCAGCGCCTCTAGGCGAAGCGATTGTTCCCTTTATTCCCTTCCATGGGTCGTTCCACAGGATTTCTTCAAGGTGACGTTCTCGCGGATGCGTTTCATGGGCGTAAGCGATGTCATTGATGCTGGTGGCTTGGCTTGGGGCTCCGCCGTGAAGTAGAACAATCCTATCTTTTATGATTACGCCGGTGTACAGGTGATTGTAGAGTTCTCGGAGCTTCAGGTAAGCTTCTGAGCCTTTTTCTTTGAATTTGTTTTTCATTTGAATTGGCAGGTCATGAGGGGATGCAAGGAGGTCAGGGGGTCCTTCATGGTTTCCTCTCATCAAGATGACGCGTTCAGGAAACATTTCCTTGAGCTTCAGGACAACATAATAGACTTCAGGAGAATAGGCGCCTCGGTCTCCGTAATCTCCAAGAAAAACCAAAAGAACATCGCTGCCACTTTTCGCCTTACCTAGAAATTTGCTTTCATCCAAGATGTGCACGAGACTTTTCAGGTCCCCATGCAAATCGCCTACAATGATTGCTTCTCCGACGGGTGGCACCTCAACAAGCCTGCCGGTTATCTTTAGATTTCCAACCATTCCGTCTTCAGTAACCAATTGCCTGCTGACTCTTCTGACGAGTCCAAGAAACTCTTCAACGTTTGATTCAGTTGCCAATTCAGCTAAAATAGAGGCGCTTCCGACGTGAGAAGCCATATTGCTCACCAGTGTTCAACTACAGTAAAAGATAGTGAGTCAACCTAAAAGTTGTTTTTGCATGTTAACCATAGTTTCAGAAAACAGAGATGCTAGAAAAAGACAGAATCATCAAAACCTATGCTCATTACATAATAAAGGGAATCAGAACAATCATCAGTAGAACCCAAATCAAAGTAGCTGTCACAGCAAAGGTTATTCGAGAGATCGTCTTCTCGCTTACCCTTCGACCCAAGATGCTCTTCAACGAGATGTTGAGCATTCGCCCTCCATCCAGAGGATAAATCGGCAAAGCATTGAACACCGCAACGTTAACGTTGACAAACCACAACCAGAAGAAAATGTTTGCATAAACATGCCATTGCGCCCCCAACCCATGCGTATAGAAAGGAGTCAAGGAATCAGAGAAAGGCACTAGACCCGGAACCAAAGATGGAGGAAGCATGTAAATATAAAGTGATTCTGGAGTCAACGTTTGATAATATGTCAACGGCTCCTCGGGGTCAAATAAAGTTACGCCCATGACAGTTTGATTCTTAGACTCCGTTAACGTTATAGAGGTGGAGAACTGTTCCTCCCAGTTTTCTCCCCTAGCCACAGTCACCTGAACTACATTACCTGGACTTTTATCTTCAAATAGTGCCTTCAACTCCTCATAACTGCCAATCTCCGTGTTATCCACTGAAACAAAAACATCTTCAGGCAACAATCCTGCCTCCTCAGCAGGCATACCTTTCGTAACATCGTAAACGTATACGCCATCAACGACCGGAGTCAACCCGTTAACAATGAGCAGAACAGCAAGAATGCACACTATGGCTACAACAATATTTCCTGCAACCCCCGCAGCCATAACCCTCAAAGAATCCTTAGATTTTACTTTCGCAATCTGCTCCTCATCAACATCTACAAAGGCGCCGATAGGAATAATGAGAAAGAAGAGTAGCCCGCTTGACTTGACGTTTAATCCGCGGTTTCTTGCTATGATTCCATGTGCTCCCTCATGAACCACGATTGCGCAAACTATTGCCAGCCACCCATACAAAATGGGAAGAAGGGGATTAATTCCGGGCAGCAGAAGATACGCTTGAGGACCCAGTTCACGAGTTATATCTCCGGCAGCGGGATTCCACAGCAACTCGAAAAGACTTCTGCAGAGCATGTACAGTCCAATCGCAGCTACAACAGGCACAATAGCAAGGGCAATCCACGAAATCACGCGTGAGACTCGAAGGGAGCCGAGCTTGTCGAAAACTCCGCTGAACATCTGTGTCCTAATCGTGAGCAGTGGAAAATTGAATTCGATTCTGCCCTGCTTAGCTTCCTCAGCTTCGACTTCTTGTCCAGTCAACGAATACACCAAACGTTTAGACCATACTTTACGTGTTTCCCAAATCATTAATGTTTAGTAAAAACGGTGTTTTCAGCGCGATGTGTTATGGTGATTCTGCTGTTATCTGGATTTGTTGGGTGCCTTCGGGGTAGGCGAAGTATATCCATCTTTTGTTTCCGTCATCGTATAGTTGGTAGTTGGGGTCTAGAACTGAGACCTGCCCCTCGTTGATGACGACTTGGATGCTGTCTATGTTCATTGCTGTGTGGGGAATGGCGATTCTGCAGAAGCCGAAGCCTTCAGTGTTTACTTGCAGTGTTATAGTGTTTTCTGCTTGGTTGTACTGGAAGTTTCCGATTGTCGAGTTGGAGATGACGTTGAATGTTTGTCCCGACTGTGTGAAGCTTGCGAACATTCCGCTGAGGGGATAACGGTCTGTAATGTTGAGGAAAGTAAAGGAATTGTTTGTACTTACATGTAGTGTTGTAATTACATATTTGGTATCTTCGATGCCGTTATGGTTAGTGTCGTTGCCAGCATGATTGCTCCAGTAGTTTCCTTCAAAGCCATTGTCCCACAGTCGTATAGCATTTTCATCAGCGTCTCCGACGTGAACGTATTGAACTTGTATTGCGTTATTGACTAAATTGTTGTGGTAGAATATGTTGCCGCTTTCGCTGACTAACGTAATGATTCCGCAAATGTTTTCAGTTATGGTGTTGCCAACTATTTGGTTATCACCATCAGCTCCCGCTTCATAGTCTTCAAGATAACCTATTTTCCTGTTGCCTATTTGTATGCCAATATAATTCGTTAATACAGAATTGTTGGTGATGCTGTTGTTTTTTGACCCTTGGAGATAAATGCCGTTTTCTTGGCTGTTTTCAACACTGTTTCCGCTGATGGTTATGTCTGTGCATTCCTCAAGCTGGATGCCATAGTAATTATTCGATATGTGGCTTTCAATGATTGACGAGTTAGTTGTGGACACCAACAGTATACCCTGCCTGTTGTCGCTTATGTCCAAGTTTTGAGCCACTATATCTGTACAGTTTATGAGCGCCACGTACCCAGCGTCAGATGGAACCGTTCTGTTCTGCTGGTTGACCCAGTAAATGATTGGTTTGCCATCCACAGTGTTTGATGTGTCAATGTCGTTTGCTGAACCGTTTTGAATCCAGAGCTTGAAAGTATTACTGTTTATGTTGTTGTTTCTGAACACATTATTTGATGAAGAGAACAGCCTGATTCCTTCCTGATTGTTTGTTATGCTGTTGCCTGTCACCGTCGAATTTGTGGTGTTCGCCAACAGTATGCCTTGCCCATTATTGTCAAGGCTCAAGTTTTGAACGGTCATGTTTGTGCAGTTTACTAATGCAAGGAACCCTACATCCGAAAACGAAGAGTCTATCATCAGATTTTTTTCGTTAACGAGGTACTGCACCGTTTTGCCGTCCACTGTGTTTGATGCGTCAATATCGTTAATGAAGTGTGAAAGCGAATCGCCGTCAATCATAAGGTTGACGCCGTTGCCAGATATGTTGTTGTCCCTAAGCGTAACATTTCCAGACGATCTGAGGCAGACACCATAATTGCTATCGATTATGTCATTTCCGATAATGCTGCAATTTGATGCGTCTACAAGTATTCCCGCCCCCAAATCGGAAGGGGCATATGAAAGGGATAGATATCCCAAGACAGAGGTGACACGATCATCTTCCTGTGACGGGGCATCACCGTTTTGTATCGTGAAACCTGTCACGTTGACGCCTGCCACAGTACCTGTAACAGACCATCCATAGCCTTCTTTTACTGTAACAGCGGTTCCAAGGTTACGCCCATCAATTATTGTTGTTTTTCTGTCTTCACCTATCAGCGCCACAGACTTGTTGACAACCACATTCTCACAGTATGTTCCTGCAGTAACATAGATTACGTGACCATCCAACGTATATCCAGAGTTTATTGCTGCCTGAATCGTCGAGTAACCCAAACTAGTATTGAGGTTCCGAACTGGAAAACTTTCAGCAGCCTCAAACTCCCATTTCAATACGGTGCCGTAGGTTTCTTCAATTTTATCGTTGAACTCTGGGTCAGAGTAGACAATGTCTAAGCGGTTGCCGTACTCGTCTAAAAGGTCGTTAACTTCATTCCACATCTTCGAGCTGTGATGCTCCTTCCAATATCTCCACACCCTGTCGTCTGGGTCGCGAAACCCAAAACCGTAATCTGGTGGGAGAACAAAAGTCACATCAGCTGTCAGGGAACCGTGTTTCTTTGGGTTGTCGTTTTTGTAGTTCCAGAAGTTTTCGAGAGCCTCAAAATGCTCCTCGGTAAGTATTCCATAGCCCGAGTATGGCTCATTTTCGTCATGATTGAAGACCACCGCATATTTTGCTCCACTATGGTACGCCAAAAGCAGGTCCTCGTAAAGCTCGGCTCCCGATTCCAGGTATGGCGGATGATTGTAGGTCCATGTGAGCATAGCGCCCCAGTCTTTGTTCTGGACTTTAGCTGCGCCCCTGCAGAGTGAAATGTGCAGTTGTCTGCTTTGGTTCCATCCGAACGCTGCAAGAACCGTATCGAACCCTGCTTTGTAATCGAACCAGTATAGAGCGTAGTCTGAGGTGAAATCTTCTCCGCCAGATTGAAGAAAATCCGCTCCGCATTTTTGGACAAGTTGTACAAATTCGTTGGTAGCTTCCATATAGCTGTAGGAAGAACCAATGTAGGGATAGCCCATGTCTAGCTGTTTTCCTCCAATCTCATCTAAAAAGTATTCTCCCAAGAATTGGTCGCCATACATTTCTTTGGCTTGTATTGTCCAGTTCTGGGCGTCATATCGGTAGTTTACAGATGTGTACTGGAAATAGATGATGAAAGATAATCCGGCATCATAGATGTAGTCGCACACTTCATTAAGTTCGGTGTCATTTTGTGTTATATCATTTGAGCTTATGACGAAAAGATTGGTGTAATTCTTAACTTTGTCAACCAAGGCTTTGCAGTCATCGACCCCACCGTAACCCAATTGAACGCCAACAAAAAACTCAGCACTCAAACCATTCTCATCCGGAAGAAAACTCCAAATAACCAGAAGAGAAGACGAAATCAAAACTACGATAATTACCAATGCCAACAGAGCCGTTTTGCGTCTCAAGTTTTTACCAACTCACGTTTTTGCGGTTGCAGATGTTATGTTGTTTTTGTTAATAAAAGTAACCAAATTCCATTTAGCTACAACTTCAGAACATACACACAAAAATAAACATGTGCAAGGAGAAAAAATTAACCCAAAACCGTTTCTTCTCGCTCACTATGAACGAAAATACTCTAGTTTGGACAATAGAAAAAAGGGAAGCAATTCGGGCATATACGCCACGAGAGAATGCTAGTGCTGTTTTTTCTTCTGCGCCCCTTCTAGGATGGGAGCAAAATTCTTTTCGGCTCTTTTCTTTTTGAAACCAGCCAGTTTTATGATCTCTTCTTTGTTGACATCGCCCTTAACGAAATCAACATTCTCCAGAAGCTTCTTTCCTTTATCAGACCGCACTATAACTGTGGAATATCCTTCATCGCTTCCCACCGAACCAACAGAAACATCAGAAAGTCTGCCAACAAAGTCGTTACAGTAAGCGCATCCGCCCTGAATAGCATTGTTGAACTTTTTCACCTTAGCAGAGTATTCCTTTCCGTCTATCTGGACTATGAATTTTCCTTTATGTATCTGCGTCTTCTCTGCCTTGTCCAAATCAACACCCAACAACTTTGCTGTCTCTTCTTTCAGCTTGTCGTAATCGAAGGCTTCAAAACAGAACAACCCTACTACTGTAATCTCTAGGCTGGGATATTCAGTTAGTAGCTGCTGCTGTATCTTCCTTCCTGTTCGAACCTCGCATGGGGTCCCAACAATGGCAATTTTCCTTTTCCCTTTCTCCACCAGCTCCCCAACTTTTGACATCATTTTAACTCTCGAATATTTAGTCCCTCGTGCATTCAGTATCTCCTCAGCACTCTCTGCAATAATTGCCTCCGCCTTATACCCAACTGTTCGCTTAACAACAATAGCAGCATCAAACAGACCTCTTTCAAAGCCTGAAAGCAGCAAAGCAGTAGCCATTCCGCCATCCTGTCCCTTAATAGAGCTTTTTGCTGCAAAAATTTCAGTGTGAACGCCTAAGAGTTCATCTCCTGTTCCTTTCAGAAACTGTTCTTCTGCTTCCTTCATGTCCTCTTCCAGCATTGGATACGTGTTTATTCGAACTTTTTTCGAGTCTGTAGGACACACGATAGCGCATGCACCGCATCCAACGCAATCATCGGATATTGTATGATATGGAGCAGTAACTTCCCGTTCCACGCCTCGGTTCGCAAAATTGATAGCAGATACGCCAACTAATTCTTCACAAACACGAACGCACAAACCACAAAGGATACAGTCCTCCTCTGGGTCGCCCACCCAAAAACTCGGCTTCTCAACGCCATATTCCCGCGCTAAATCCTGTATCCTCTTCACTTTTGGACATCGAGCCAGCAACAACTCAAGCAGCAGCTGACGGGTTCTATATACTTTCTCAGACTTCGTATCAACCACAAGTCCTTCGGAAACAGGGTAATTGCATGAAGTCACAATCTTTTTTCTTCCTCGCTTGTCAGTTATTTCCACAGAACATACACGACAAGCACCAAAAGGCTCAAGAGCCGGATGGTGACACAGGGTCGGAATGTTAATTCCAAGCTTTTTTGCAGCATCTAAAATGGATGTTCCTTCTTTGGCTTTGACCTCTAATCCGTCTATCTTCAATGTGATTTCTTTCTCGCTTCCTTCCATTTTCTTTCACCCCTTTAGTCCCGTTTCTCCTTCCGCGGTCTTTTGATCAATCTCTTCTCTTCTGGAATGGGTGGAGGAACTGGTTCACCAGATATTTTTTTCACTGCGCTGAATCTAGGCGGGCACATATCATAACAAGTTCCGCATTTGGTGCACTTTGATTGATCAATTACGTGAATCTTCATCTTTTCTCCGATTATTGCATCGTATGGACAATTCCTATAACAAATCATGCATGCTTTGCACTTCTCTGGGTCGATATAATAGGATATCAGTTCTTTGCATAATAACGCGGGGCACCGTTTTTCATTTATATGCGCTTCATATTCATCCTTGAAATAACGGAGGGTGGTTAACACAGGATTCGCAGATGTTTTCCCTAAAGCACAAAGAGAAGCAACACTGGTCACCTCAGCTATGTCCGCAAGCTTCTCGATGTCACCTGCTTTTCCTTTACCTGCAACAATATTCTCCAATATGATGCTTGCTTGTTTCAATCCTTCCCTGCAAGGTACACATTTTCCACAGGATTCATCACATAGGAAATTAACGAAGTAACGGGCTATATCTACTAGGCAGGTGTCTTCATCCATTACAATCATTCCACCCGAGCCCATCATCGAACCAAGCTTTTTAAGTTCGTCAAAATCCACAGGAGAATCAAGATGCTGCGCAGGAATGATGCCGCCTGAAGGCCCACCAGTTTGAACGGCCTTGAATTTCTTTCCCTTCTGGATCCCACCGCCTATTTTGTAGATGATATCTCTTAGCGGCATTCCCAACGGAACTTCGACCAAGCCAGTGTTGTTTACTTTTCCTACCAGAGAGAAGATTTTGGTGCCTTTGCTGCCCTCAGTTCCAATGGAGTTAAACCATTCAGCACCTTTATTTATGATAAGAGGAACATTTGCCCAAGTCTCCACATTATTTAGTGTGCTCGGCTTCCCCCAGACTCCTTTTTCGGATGTGTGAACATACTTGGGTCTTGGTTCGCCCACTCTTCCCTCTATTGCTGTCATCAATGCGGAAGATTCGCCGGAGACGAAAGCGCCTGCGCCTTCATGTATCTTTACTTTGAAATCGAAACCAGAGCCAAGTATGTTTTTTCCAAGAAGTCCATGTTCCTCTGCTTGTTTTATTGCAAGCTTCGTGTTCTCCACAGCCAGCGGATATTCTCGGCGAATATAAAAGAAACCTTCGCTTGCGCCAATAGCATAGGCACCTATAATGAGACCTTCAAGAACACTGTGGGGATTTCCCTCCATGAGCCCGCGGTTCATATAAGCGCCAGGGTCGCCCTCATCACAATTTACGATCACATATTTAGGTTCCCCAGGAGCGTTCTTTGTACTTTCCCATTTTATGCTTGTAGGGAATCCCCCTCCGCCTCTACCTCTCAGTTTCGCTTTTTTTACTTCTTCCAAAACCTTTTCAGGAGTCATCTCAAAAAGCGCTTTACTTAATGCCGAGTAACCACCGAGAGCAATATAATCTTCAATATTTTTAGGATCGATGCTAGCAATATTTCCAAAAACTATTTTCTTTTGATATTTATAGAAAGGAATGTCCTCGTCATGTACAATTTTCTCTCCAGAAACTGGGTCGGTATAGAGTAGCCTCTCGATAATTTCCCCCTTCACAGCCTTATCCACTATTTCCGGTACATCCTCTATCTTCACGTTAAGGTAACAAATCCTCTCAGGGAAGATTATGACCAAAGGTTCCCTTTCACAAAAACCGAGGCATCCTACTTCTCTAAAATCGATTTTTTCCTCTAATCCCCGCTTTTTTAGTTCCCGTATAAATTCAGCGGCAATTTTATCACTTCCATAAGCACGACCACAAGTTCCAGAGGAAATTGATATGCCCAGCTTATTCTTGTTTCTTTTTGATAATATTGTTTTTCTTAGCTCTTCAAATTCTTTGGGTGAATTTAGTCGCGGCATTTTACTTCTCCTCATATTTCACTCATATTTTTCTAAAATCTTCTTCACAGCAGTTGCGGTTACTCCGCCATAATAATCATCATCTA
>Ga0315533_1003610_pt1 | contig 10083 bp, 6 predicted proteins | sample SalMarSW160130MG_FD_203081 | JGI IMG/M metagenome (GOLD analysis project Ga0315533, IMG submission 203081) | Salt marsh sediment microbial communities from the Plum Island Ecosystem LTER, Massachusetts, United States - Salt Marsh Sediment SW1601-30 ...
GATGCTGGGCTCAACCCTTACCTTATGCACATGGCCAGCATAAGGGAGCAGTGTAGCTGGGTACACCTACACGATCGTGAGGCAGCCACCAAGAAGGCCAAAGACATCGTAAAAATAGCGGTGGCTCGCGCCCGCCTGCTTCAACCGCAGAAGGAGTTGGAGATACCTGTCACTGATGCTGCTCTGGTGATCGGCGGTGGAGTGGCTGGAATCCAGGCGGCCCTTGACCTTGCCGATGCTGGGCATCAGGTATATCTGGTGGAGAAGGCGCCCTCCATAGGGGGCATAATGGCGCAGATCGATAAGACCTTCCCCACTATGGACTGTTCAATATGTGTGCTTGGGCCTAAGATGATGGATGTGGGTAACCACCCCCGCATCAAGCTTTTAACATACAGCACAGTGGAGGAGGTGTCGGGCTATGTTGGCAACTTCAAGGTGCGAGTGCGTAAGAAAGCGCGCTATGTAGACGAAAACGAGTGCACTGCCTGCAATGACTGCGCTGAGGTGTGCCCCGTGGTATTGCCCGACGAGTTTCAGCAAGGTTTCTCCTCGCGCAAAGCGGTGTATATGCCCTTCCCTCAAGCGGTGCCATCAGTGTATCTCATCGACATGGAGCATTGCTTGGGGAACAACCCTATAGCCTGCGACAAGTGCATTGATGCCTGTGACAAGAAATGCATAGACCTGACCATGGCGGACGAGATTGTTGAGCTGGATGTAGGTACTATAATCGTGGCCACAGGCATGGCTATATACAACCCTGCTCCGCTGGACGAATACGGCTATACCCGCTTTGAGAACGTCATCACCAGTATAGAGTTTGAAAGGTTGATATGTGCTGGTGGGCCTACCGAAGGTCATCTGGTGCGCCCCTCAGATCGTCAGAATCCAAAGCGCATCGGCTTCATTCAGTGCGTTGGCTCACGAACAGAGAACCGCGGCAATCCCTACTGCTCTAACGTATGCTGTATGAACACAATAAAGGACAGCCTGCTCATTAAGGAGCATTACCCGGATGCCGAGATATACGTCTTCTATATCGACATACGCGCCTATGGCAAGGGCTTCGAAGATCTATACCGACGCTCCAAGGAAGAAGGCGTTCAGTATATTCGTGGTCTTCCTGGTGAGGTCACCGAAGACCCTGAAACCGGCAACCTCTACCTTAAGGTGGAGAATACTACTGCGGCACGTATTGAGGACTATGAGCTGGACATGGTGATTTTAGCGGTAGGACTGGAGCAGAAGGATGACCTGAAGGAGCTCACCCATGTCCTGAAGCTTTCTCAGACTAGCGACGGTTTCTTGATGGAGGCTCATCCCAAGCTGAGGCCAGTGGACGCACCTACGCCAGGCATCTTCTTCGCCGGCACTGTGGAAGCACCCAAGGATATAAAGGACAGCGTAACCCAGGCAGGGGCTGCGGCGGCCAAGAGTGCCATCATACTGAATGCAAGTACGCTCAAAATGGAGGCCCTCAAAGCGGTGGTAGACCTGGACAAGTGCACATCCTGCGGTGTCTGCGCCAAGGTCTGTCCCTACGGTGCTATAACGGTAGATGTGAAGGCAAAGACGGGGGCACACATCGTAGCTGCAGCATGTGCCGGCTGCGGCGCCTGCGCTGCGGAGTGTCGCTTCGATGCTATAACCATGCAGCACTTCAGTGACGAACAGATACTGGCACAGATAGACGCTGCCCTGGAAGAAGAGCCTGAGCAGAAAATCATAAGCTTCCTGTGCAACTGGTGCAGCTACGCTGGGGGTGACCTGGCTGGAGTGTCGAGGCTGCAGTATCCACCCAACAATCGATTCATCCGCGTCATGTGCAGCGGAAGAGTGGACGAGGAGTTCATCCTTCACGCCTTTGAGAAGGGGACTGCTATGGTGCTGCTCTCTGGGTGCCACATAAACGACTGCCACTACATCACCGCCAACCACTGGACAAAGCGCCGTGCCGAGAGGCTTTGGGCCCGCATGGAGAAGCTGGGGATCCGGCCGGAAAGGCTGCAATACGAATGGATAAGCGCCGACGAGGGGTCCAAGTTTGCCCAGATCATGCGCAACCTGGAGGAGATGCGTCGTAAGGTTACACCTGAAGAGATAGAGCATACCAAGAAGGTTCTCGCTGAGCGGAGGCGGGCAAAGGAAGCTCACCGTAGCAAGGGTAAGCAGCGGGTTTCAGCTTAGCATACAGCCATTTATGCTACTTGGCATAGATTGAGATAACTTTAATTCCCTATTACAACCATATTCTTTCTTAATAATTCTTTTTTCTCTTTGAACATGCTTTTGACAACTCACACGGAAACGTGTAAATTAACTTCGCCAGAGTAAGAGGGAGAGAGGAGAAGTACAGCGGTATGGATTCAGGGTCGACCATATCACCTACGAAAAGAGGACGTGGGCGCCATGTGGTCAGGTTGATGGAGATGGTTGAGGGACAGGGATTTATTTTTTGGTAAGTATTACACGTAATCGTGTAAAAAGAGCTTGTATGGAGCGGATAAAGGAAAGCCTGCTGTCTCGGTTATGGCAGAGCGACATGTTACGCGACAGAGTGTTGCTCACCGCAGGTGGGGAATGGCTCCGGGTAGTTTACCCAGGGAGGCGGGATGGCGTAGGTGGCCCCGACTTTCGCCATGCCATCATCGTCACAAGCGGTAGGGAGCTTCGGGGGGATGTGGAGCTTCATGTCAGGTCCAGCGGATGGCGAGCTCATGGACACCATCGAGACCCCAACTACAATGGTGTCATCCTCCACGTGGTGATGTGGGATGATAGAAGTGGGGTCACTGTTCTTCAGGATGGCAGGGCTGTGCCTGTTCTCCCGTTGCGCCCTTATGTAGACGATTTGGATGGTTTTCCAACCACCCTAGTGGTGCCTGAGGAGCCTTGCTGGGATGTGGTGATGCGCCTCGGTGAACATACGGTAGGGGAGGTGCTGGATGGTGCGGGGGAGGAGCGGTTTCGCTCGAAGGCTGGCCATTTTAAGGCGAAGATGGCCGTCGAGGAGCGAGACCAGGTGCTTTATGAGGGGTTAATGCGGGCTCTGGGCTATAGTCAGAACAGCGAGTCCTTTGAAGAGCTGGCACGCCGCATGCCAATTAAGACTTTGAGAGAGATTGCTCAAGATAGTTGCCCTGAGAAATACGGTCAGGTGTTTCAGAGGGCGCTCTCGGCTGAGGCAGCTCTGCTAGAGTGGCATCTCGCCGGTATACGTCCGCCGAATATGCCACAGCGGCGCATCATCGCGGCGGCTTATCTGCTCGCCGTTTACCTCAGAGGTGGGGGGCTGGTTCAGGGTTTGCTCCAGCTTATCAAGGAGACAGGTGCAAAAAACGGCTGCAGCAAGCTGCAGGATGGATTGATCGTACCCGGAGGCGAGCATGGAGCATTGATTGGGCGGGGGAGGGCTGGGGATATAGTAGTGAACATCGTTTTGCCCTTCTTGTTTGCCCTGGGAGGAGCAAGAATAAAGCCCGGCAGACATGCACTGGAGCTTTATCGAAACTACCCCAGGCTTGGGGAAAACCAGATAACGAGGCAGATGACGAGGCAGATTCACACGGGACCGGGATTGATTAAGTCGGCAAGACGTCAGCAAGGGCTAATCCAACTTTACAGAGAATTTTGCCTTGACAGGAAATGCGGCGAGTGTCCTCTCATGCCAGCCTGAGGTTGGGCTCCACGTCGAGGTCCCAATCCGAGGTTTCGCCAGCTTTGAGGCGGAAATAGCCACATGAAGCGGTCATTGCCGCATTATCGGTGCACAGGATAGGGCTGGGGATGAGAATGGGGGTGGGGGAGCGCTGGGACATGGTCTGGCGAAGAAGACGATTCGAGGCGACACCGCCACAGAGGAGGACCTGGCGAGCCCCCAGCCTTCGTGCTGCATTAACCGTTTTGCTAACCAGTACATCGACCACCGCTTCCTGAAAGCTTGCGGCGACGTCGGTCGCCGATATATCATCGTTTTCCTGTACCAGGTGGAGCACCGCCGTCTTTAACCCGCTGAAGCTGAAGTCGTCAGTCCCCTTGAGCCAGGCGCGAGGCAGGCGGTGAGTTGTGCCATTGCCGTCAACGGCTGCCTGCTCTATGGCTGGGCCGCCGGGGTAGCCAAGCCCCAGGATGCGGGCTACCTTGTCGAAGGCCTCGCCGGCGGCGTCATCCCTGGTCCTTCCCAGAAGCTGGTAGTCCCCATGACCTCTCATTAGGACAAGGTCAGTGTGTCCACCGGAGACTATGAGACAGACGGCAGGAAAGTCCGGTGTTCTTCCTTCCAGCCAGTTGGCGTAGATATGGGCCTCGAGGTGGTTTACGCCTATGATGGGGAGATCGTGCGCCAGGGCGATGGCCTTGGCCATGTTCACCCCCACCAGTAGGGAACCAGCGAGCCCCGGCCCGTTGGTGACGGCGATTGCATCCAGGTCGCTCCAGTGGGCTTGGGCCTTGGACATCGCCTCCTCGATTATGGGGATCATGGTCAGGAGGTGCTGGCGGGATGCCACCTCGGGAACAATTCCTCCGTAGCGGGAATGGATGTCAACCTGCGAGGCGATGATGTTGGACAGGACTTTTATCCCATCTTGGACCACGGCGGCCGCCGTTTCGTCACACGATGTCTCGATGCCAAGTATGTTCATTTCTCACTCTTTCTACTTTTCGCCCATTGGCAATATAGCAAATGCCGTGCGTGATGTAAAATCGGTTTTTCAAATACGGAAGGGCAGTTTAGAGGGGAGATCCCTTCGAAGCCGATAGGCCGGAGCTGAAAGGTCGGCCCCCGGCAAATTGGGGTGCCCCGTCCTAGGGTCCAGGCTCTCCGAAAAAAGTATAGGAGTCCGCAAGGCGGATAGCTCTAACGGAATTGTCTAACCAGCACCCACCAGATCTATATTGGCATTCTGACCCTGCACCCTTCAATTAATGTCATTCTGAGCCGTAGCTCTGAGTAAAGCGAAGAGGCGGCGAAGAATCTTAACACGCTCAGGGCAGGCTCCGTGAAGGGGAAGAATCTCGGTGGGGGTGAGATTCTTCGAGCCCATTCGTTTCATTCATGGTCCCTCAGAACTAATTGATTGCTTTTAGTAGCATCGTCAACTGTTATTGGGATATAATGATATATGGGATATCGATTCTAGAAATTGCTTGAAATATGGGAGATAGCTACGAATGACGGCACTGGAGGAACTGAGTAGACCGGCTGCGTCCCTTTCCAATCCCTACATTGAACGGTGGAAGGAAAAGGGTGGTAAGGTAATCGGCTACTACTGTACGTATGTCCCTGTGGAGATCATTCATGCTGCGGGGATAATGCCTTTCCGAATGAGGGCCACGGGGAGCACCAGTACGGAACTGGGGGACGTTTATGCCGCCTACAACACGTGCACCTTTTGTCGTCACTCCCTGGATCAGGCGATGAGGGGAGCGTACCACTTCCTCGACGGGCTGGTTGCTCTGTTCAGTTGCGATCATATCCGCCGCATGTTCGACGTATGGAAGTTAGGGAAGGTCGAGCTTCCCTGTTCTCCATTCTATCTGCACTTCCTTAGCGTGCCGATGCAGCGGTTGAGTGGCTTGCGGAGGAACTGGGGCGTTTCAGACGAAGCATAGAGGAGCACTTCAAAGTAAGCATCAGCGACGAGGCGCTTGCCAACAGCATCAAGGTGTACAACGAGCAACACCTCCTCCTCAGGAGCCTTTATGAGCTGAGGAAGCAGGAAGCTCCCCCGATTAGCGGCACCGAGGCCCTGGAGATTCTCATCGCCGCCACGTCCATGCCGGTCGAGGAATTCAACGCCATGCTGAGGCAGGCGCTCGATGAGCTTCAGAGCCGGGAGGGCATCTCCGGGTACCGTGCCCGCCTGCTGCTCGGCGGCGTTGACCTGGAGGACCCTGCTTATATCAAGTTGATTGAAGACCTTGGCGGGCTAGTGGTCACCGATTTTCTCTGCTTTGGCATCAGGGACTTCTGGGACCAGGTTGAGGAAGACGTCGAGCCAATGACGGCGCTGGCCAGGCGATACATTCGCAACGTTTCCTGCCCGCGCATGATAGACCACGACGGCAGGCAGGAGTTCATGGAGTTTCTTATACGCGAATATAGGGTCGACGGCATTATCATACAGCGGATGAAATACTGCGACCTTTGGGGCGGCGAGGGCGCCATGATCCAGTGGGACATGCGCAAGAACGGTACGCCGTGCATGGTGCTGGAGCGAGAATACCTGATGAGCTCGATGGGGCAGACGCGGACCCGGGTTCAGGCTTTTCTCGAGACCATCGGAGGCTACTAGAAGGAACAGAGATGGCAGGCGAGAAGTATGAAGTCCACAGGAGGATGTACGAGGTGCTCAAGGGCAGGGATGCGCCCGGGGCGAAGATGTTAGCGGAATGGCTGGAGGGGGTATTCCGGGCCGTCGACGAGGGCAGGCCTATCGTGTATCACTCGTTCGCCCTCTTCTCCGAGGTGATCATTGCCCTTGACCTGCAGCCCCTCTGCTGTGAGGCGTGGGACATGATGGCGTCGCGGGTCGACCCGCAGCATCCGCTGAAGAGCATCGACGCCGCTCACGAGGCGGGCATACCGTCGGAGATGTGCTCCTTCGACAAGGCGATACTGGGGAGCGTGATGCGGGAGACCATGCCACCGCCGTCGATGATCGCCCTGTCAGCTACGCCGTGCCAGAACGCCTATATTACCTACCAGGCGGTAGCCCATATAACCGGTGCCCCGATGTGGGTCAGCGACATCCCCTATAACATGGACGAAGAGGGGGCCAGGGAGTACTGGGTCGAGCAGTACAAAGGGCTGATCGCCTTTCTCGAAGAGCAGAGCGGCAGGAAGATGGACTACGACCGGCTGAGGGAGGTTGTGGAGGAGAGCAACCGCTGTGTGGAGTACTGGCTGGAGCTGATGGAACTGCAGAAGATGAAGCCGGCGCCACGAACCGGCCCGTTGTGGACCGGCACCTATGCCGGCATGACGTCCTTCGGCCTTCCGTCAAGCACTGCGGCGGTGAAGGCGACTCTCGACCGGGTGAAAAATGACATCGCCCAGGGAAAGGCGGCCGTCGCCGATGAGAAAGCCCGCGCGGTGTGGTTTCACTTCCCCGTAGGTTGGGACACCGGGCTGATGAAATGGATGGCTGACATGGGGGTATCGGTGCCTTTTGTTGAGTTCGATGGCTACCGTGCCGAGCCGGTGGATACATCGACACCGGAGAGCATGATACAGGGTATGGCGCGGCGGGCGCTGGAGGTGCCCATGGTGAAGATAGCCCAGGGGGCAACCGACCGCTATATCGAGGATCTCCTGTATGTCATCAGGGAGTGGAAAGCTGACTGTGCCATAATAGCCGGTCATCCCGGCTGCAAGTGGATAACCGGCGCTCACGGGCTCATCAGGGACGCCTTTCGCGAGGAGGGTATACCGGTCCTTTTGTACGACATCGACCTGGTTGACCCGAGGGTCACCTCCGAAGATGAGTCGAGGACCAAGATAGAGCAGTTCCTCAATATGGTACTCGACCGCAAAAACTGACACTTGTTATCGCGCGCAGGCTCCGGCTGCAGTTCTCTATTTGCTTTGTAGTGACTGCCTAGCTTATCCACCCCATATTGCGCATGCGTATCTCTTCCCACTCCTCCATGCTGCGCGGGGGATAGAACCGCTCCGCCTCGGGCAGCTTCTCCATCTCCACAGCGTCGACAGGGCATATGATGACGCACTGCCCACACCCGATGCACTTGTCTCGGTTGAAGATGGGGGTGCCGTCGGACTCCTCGGTTATGGCGTGAACCTGGCATCGCTGGATGCAGTCGCCACAGGAGATGCAGGTTTCCATATCTACCACAGCACGGTAGTTCGACCTCTGTGGCGCCTCGAGGGCGCCGAACTCGTTGATGGCGCGCAGTACACCGCAGCAATCACCACAGCAGTTGCAGCAGCCAATGAACTGCGGCTCATCAGCCCACAGTATGTAGCCATAAAATCCGAGGTGCACGTGGCCGCTCTCCTCCAGTTCGGTAAACAGCTTGAACGCCTGCTCCCGGTCGAGGATATTCTCCGAGAGTGGGACCGAGGCTGGCATTCCGACAAAAGCACAACGCTTCACTGGCATGGGACATGTGCTCCCGACGAAGTTCTTCTGCACCCGGCAGATACAGTTCAACACGTAGAAGCGTTCGTGCCTCTGGAAGTGGGCATCGATGTCCTCGTGGGGGTCAAGCAGCTCGGGCTTGACCGAGCCCCGCACCGGAATCACATCCATTATACCGGGTTGCGGCTCGAGGATCGTCCTGGCTGCCCCTTCGCGGAAGAACTGTTCGACGAGCTCGGCGAACTCCTTGTCCATGGTATCGACGGTGCCTTCGTAAATGCCGAGGACGAACGGTCCCAGGCGGATCTTCTCCTGACCGTCGACTATGCGCTTGCGAGCGATGCCCAACATGCTCATCGCGACCGTGTCGAGCTGCTGCTTCGCCTGGTCAACCGACACGCCGGCCTTCTCAGCTATCTCCTCTACGGTCTGAGGCTCGCGTTTCAGGTAACCGAAGACCTGGGCCTGCTCTGGGTTGTAGATCCACTTGAGGATCTTGATCTCCACCCCCGACTCCATTCTGGGGAAACGGTTGGGCAGAGCATCAAGTGCGTCTGCCAGTCGTCCATACATTTCGTCAGCCATTTAGTATCCCTCCTTTAATGTATTTGAGAAGCGGCAAATGTCAACTTGGATTGCCGCCGTGGCGGTGCGTAAGTTGACGGTTGGTAGCGTGAATTTCGCACTGCCGCATATTATACCATGAGTGAAGATGCGTCAATGTTTACACGTGGTTAAGGGCTCAAGTTGCTGTGTTGTACGCAGCCATCTATTTCATCAAACCTGCTCAGGAGGTGGCACTCGCTGTACCTGCGCAAGTGAAGACACTCGGATTACGCCGAAACCGCCGTCTCGCCACGCTGCGCCCGCCTCATCAGGGTGTAGAATACCGCGATTCCCACCACGGTGACCGCGGCGGCATAACGGAAAACATTCTCCACCCCCAGAGAAGACTGGACCAGACCACCGGCTAGCGAACCGAAGAGCAGGCCTATAGCCATGGCCATGTTGAATAGCCCCATCACCGAGCCCATCCCCAGCTTTCTACCCCTGTCCACGGCAATGGCAGTGCCCGCAGGCACAGCAACGCTTTCGAACAGTGCGGTGATGCAGAACAGCACCAGCAGGGAAGCAAAGCTGTGCATCCATGGTATGGCGAGAGTGCCGGCGGCGGTTACCGCCGCTCCCGCTATCACCAGGGGCACCCGGTTCATCCTGTCGGCGAGCCTGCCATAGGGGTAGACCAGAACCCCGTTGAGGAGGGCGCGGGAGGAGATGACCAGGCCTATGGCGGTAGCCGTTGTTCCCAGATTGGTGGTCATAAACACCGGCAGGAAGGAGAGGACGGCGCCGAAGCTCAATCCCCATATCATCTCGAAGCTGCAGGCAGCCATGAGCTTACCGTCTTTCAGTAGCTGAAGCCACGGGGTGTCCTTTTTGCTTGGTCCCACCTTGTATTCACCACCCCGTCCCCGCGGGAGAAGCACCATGAGCAGAACAAAGGCGAGAGAGCTCATCAGCATCATCGACCAGAAGGTGGCGTCTGTACCCAGGGCGTCCTTAATCGAGCCTCCTATGATGGGACCGGCACCCCACCCCAAGAGGAAGGCCACGTTGAAAAGGCCCATGTATCTCCCTTCCTTTCCCGGTGGGGAGAGATCGCCCACGTAGGCGAACGACACGGGAAAGAACATGGCGGCACCAACACCGCTGAAGATGCGGAAGAGAACCAGCAGTTGATATGTTGGGGCATAGACATAGCCAAGGGCGGCGAGGGCATAGGTGAGCATGCCCAGCGCCATGAAAAGCTTGCGGCCAAAGCGGTCCGACAGCCTGCCCATGAACGGCATCAACGGCGTCTCGGAGATGGCGAATCCAGAGAACGCCAGCGCCAGCCATATGCCGGTGGCACCCATCTCCTGGGAGAAAACGGGAAGCAGCGGGCTCACCATACCGATGCCGAGCCCGCCGATCAGGG
>Ga0315533_1003612_pt1 | contig 10076 bp, 6 predicted proteins | sample SalMarSW160130MG_FD_203081 | JGI IMG/M metagenome (GOLD analysis project Ga0315533, IMG submission 203081) | Salt marsh sediment microbial communities from the Plum Island Ecosystem LTER, Massachusetts, United States - Salt Marsh Sediment SW1601-30 ...
CCGCCCTGTTGCGAGCCTCGGGAAGGCATGTGGTCCCCCTGCTGAAAACCGATGCAGAGACCGGGTCCGAAGAGGCGGTGGTCTGATGGCCGGCACTTACGAGGGCATCACGGTAGGCGCCGGGACCCGTATTCAGGCGGGTACGCCGGTGCGTGCCATCAATTCTGACCGCAGAACCTATGGCCTGCTCGTTCGCGGCGTGGTTATGGCCACCTATGTCTCCGATTCGCCGGGGCACCCGCTGGAAGCCCAAGCCGACGACTCAACTATGGCCCCCACGGCCGTCTACTGCGATGTGCTTGCCTTCCCCTCCGTGCCTGGGCAGCGTTGGCATTATCTGCGACAAGTGCTCGTCTCACAGCCCACCGGTGGAATGCACAGAGGCCGAGTCTGGAAGCCCCGGGCCACCACTGTGGACACGAGCGGGACACCCGTGGGGGACCAGACGGCCAATCCGGCGCACATGGACGGGGACCACGTGCTCGTCGGGTTCCTGGACGACAATTTCGGCCAGCCGGTTATCCTTCGAGGGCTCCCGCACCCGCAAGTAGACGAGGGCAACCCCGGAACACTGGCCGGCCAGCACATGAAGCTGGTAGACGGGGACGGGGATCCCGACTTCATCCGGCACCATGGAGTCTACTACGGGGTGGACGATCTGGGTAACTACTCGTGCGACACCAGATGGGCCAACGATGGCCGACTGGCCGCGGATGGTCATGAGAGTCTGCCGCCCAAACTGGGAGACGCGGCGCCCGAGACGCTGGGCAACCAGTCTATTGACCTGCCCTCAGAATCTAAGCACCAAGTCTCCCTGTGGGACATGAGCACTCCCGATGCACCCGTTGAGGTCATGCGGTTCAGCGTGGACAAGGGCAAGGTTCACGTGATGGTCACCGGGGGAGAAACACTGACGGTAGAAGAGGACGGGATTGACGCCAAGCTCGTCTTGGGGAACGGGGCGGTAAGTGTAGCAGTGGCCGATCGAGTGGAAGTGCTCTATGGAGCGCTCAAGGCGGCACTTGATACTTTCGCTACACACAAACACTTAGGGGTCACCATAGGAGCAGGCACATCGGGCATCCCGGATACAGCTTTGGCGGCCCCTGCATGGGATGGTCAAATCAATTCGGACAAACTGACCATTCCCGATACAACCTGACCATTCCGGATGTAGCGCCATGAGGTGTTGACCGATCGGCCAAAAACGGAGAAACTCTAGGACATGGCAAGTTCACTCATGGCGTTCGTCAAAGAGAAGGCCCGACAACGGATAACGGACGATACCGATTTCTTGCAACGGTACCTGTACTTTTTCGAGATGCGGGTACCCATGGAAGTAGCCACGGTCGGTGGGTTCCTCGGCTTTTTATTCCCGCTGATACTCCCGCCCAAGAGCTATACGATGACCGAGCCGTTCACGGTAGAGGCAACTCCTACTCAGGGCGGCGGGCTCTACGTCGAAGAGAACGGGATCGTACAGAGGACGATCCGGATCCAGGGGAACACCGGGTTCAAGCCTAGACCGTTGAAGTTGAGGCTTGGCGACGCTTTCCCGGCCATCCTGGACTCGTCCCAGAAAAGCTACTCCAGGGAATTGCCCGAGTTGATTATGGACAAGATATCGGGGCAGCGGCACTTTCAGTATTTACAGGACGCTGTCTTCCGCACCTATGCGGATCTCAAGCGGGACCCGGCGACTGCTGCCGAGACGAGTCTCATTTTTCACAACCCGAAGGATCGTGAGAGTTGGTTGGTGGTCCCGAAAGAGTTTACGCTCAGCCGAGACTCGGGGAACCCGCTGATCTACAACTACAGCATAGATCTGCTGGTAGTAGACAAGGCAGGTCGGGTGAACGCCGACTTCTCCGAGGATAAGAGTATTTTTGATTCCATAAAGGACACCCTGAGATCGTTGAAGAAGGGCATAGACCTTATATCCGGGGCGGTAAATGATCTGACAGCCCTTGTGGCCGATATAAAATCCGTCGTGAACATTATCGACAACATTCTGGACGCGGCGACGGGGATCATAGACGCGGTCACTAATTTCGTGGAGGGCGTTACTGAACTGATCGAGACACCGTACCAGTTTGTTGAGTCGCTTATCGCCATGTCAGAGTCTGCCCGCGCTATGGTAAACTCGTTCAATGAACTCGCCGACAGGGCGAGGAATATCCCGGACACAATAGATCAGAAGCTGGCCGCGATCCAGGACGGCGCCGAAATAATAGGATCGTACCCTAGGTCGTTCGAGCGTAGCGTGGACACGCTTATCCGTGAAAAGCGCGAACAACAAGAGTCGCGGAGAAGTCTGAGTAATGAGAGAAAGCAGGACGCCCTCGACTTTGGTTCTCCCTCGACATTCGACGAAGTCAGATCTTTGGGCACCCAGCTTACAGCCGGCGATGTCCAGTCCGCCGAGGGAGAGATCACTACGGGCAGCCTGGTCCGTAACTACCGTAGCGCTCGAGAGGTCGAGATCGAAGACGGGGACACCATGGCCGGTCTGGCAGCCAGGTATATGGGCGACGCGCGGCTGTGGCAATACATCGCCATCCTGAACGGTCTCAAACCACCCTATATAGATTCGCAGGCCAGCGCCCCGTTGGTCGGAGGGGCGGGCGTGGGAAGCACTGCGTCCGGATCGGCTACTGGGTCTGACGAGCGCCCATTCTCCAAGACCCTAGGCGTGGGGTCTAAGGTCCTTATACCTACTAATCAGATGAGTTCCCTTGATCTCCCGGTGCTCCCCGTAGCCGGAGTAAGGACATCCGAGCCGGCAGAGAACCAGTTCTTGGGAACAGATCTACTGCTCGTCGCCGTGGGTAGATATTACGGGAGCAGCCGCGAGCAGTACGATATACCTATCGACTCAGAGATGGGCAGCGTTGATGTGCAGATGGTAGCAGGTGTGAACAATCTTAGCCAAGCGATTATCATCCGCATGCTTACAGACCGAGGTAGTGACGCACTCTACCGGGACCTAGGTGTTCACAGGATTGTCAGCCTCGGGTTCACGGCTATGGATATGTCCATCGCTAGGTTCCGGGTCGTAGACGCACTCTCTCACGATCCAAGGATATCATCGGTGCGGCTGAATCGTTTTTCGCAGGGTGACGCCGATAGCCCGTTGACCGCCGACCAACTCAAGATAGACCTGAGCGTTGGTATACGCGGGTTTGCCAAGTCTCGCCCAATGCAGGTAATCTTGTAGGGCAGAAGGGTAAAAGAACATGCCGAGGTTCATGACAAAACGATATGATCAAATCATGCCCAAGATGATCGCAAAGATCGTGTCCAGAACACGTCTAAGCGATATCTCCGACAGTGCCGTGGCAAAGCACATGATGGCCGCCGTGGCCCGGGCCATCGACGAACTCTATTTCAGCGCCAGTCTGCTCCGGGATCTGTTCAGCATTGATCGGGCGACCGGCGAGGACCTGGATGCCCGTGCGGCCGAAATACTTCCCGGCCTGATATTCCGTAATCTGGCCGTAAAAGCCAGCGGCAACCTCGTGTTCTCACGAGCCGGAATAGTTGGGGTGACTACTATACCGATCGGAACGAAAGTAAAGACGGCGGGCGGCAGCGTGTTCACAACCACATCGGTCGGCACCATCAATGCGGCCAGTCCAGAACAGATTGTCGGCCACGGGGTTGGCCGAGACTCTAACCTTACGGCAGCCGTGGCCGACGTAGCGGGAGCGGCCGGGAAAGTGGCTGATGGTACGATCATAAAGTTCGTGGCCAAGCCGGCCGGCGTGAACGAGGTTACCAATCCTTCGGCTTTCGATCATGGCGAGGACGTGGAGACCGACGATCACTTTCGGTCGAGGATCAAGCAATACGTGGCGGGCCTGGCCAGGTCTACGGTCAACGCAATAGAGTCAGGAGTGTTAGGGGTCCAGGATCCCGACACGGGCCAGACAATCCTGTTCAGCCATGCCGAAGAGGATGTGGTCGACCGCGGGGAAGTCGTTCTCTATATCGACGACGGTACGGGCTCTGCCGAGTCATCGGCAGCTACTCAGGGCACGGCCTTGGCCGGGGCCTATCAGTGGCCCGGTGGGGTGGCAGATCCAACGGTGGTGCTCACCAATGACACATCCGATGTGTCCGCGGGCGATTTTATCGGTCTTGAGGACGATGGGCAGTTTTTCGAGGTAGATCTGATTGTGGCGGGCGTGAGCGCGCGCGTAAAAAATCCGGGTGCCCTGACTCTCCCGACCGATGCGGGGATAGGAGTCTCGTATGGCAACCCAGAGATCATGACAGAAGGACTTGGGGGTGGCGGTGGGGACGCAGCAGTGGGCGGAGAAACAGACCTGTGGCTGGACAACGTGCCGGTAAAATCATCGGTGACCAAGTACATCATTTCCTCAACACGGGGCCTGCTGGTCGAAGGGGCGGCAGCAGACTATATTTACAACCAAGCGGATGGGCATGTGGTCTTCATCGTGCCCCTGGTGGCCGATGAGTACGTACTGGCCGTCTACACGTACTACACGGGACTGATAGCCTTGGGCCAGATGATAGTGGACGGGGATCCGGACGATCGTACCGCCTACCCGGGAATCCGAGCCGCCGGCACGAGGGTGATAGTGCAGACGCCCACTGTGCTGATTCAGAACGTGACCGTCACGGTGACCGTCAAAGAGGGGTACGATCACCCGTCCGTGGAGTCGGACGTGTCCGATGCTATCAAGGAGTACATCAACGGACTGGGTATCTCTGGTGACGTACTGAGATCGGAGTTGATCAGGCGTGTCATGAGCGTTGCCGGGGTGTTCAACTGCACGCTCACTGCCCCGGCCACAGACGTTGTCCTGCTTGATGACCAGATGGCCAGGACAACCGATGTAAATATCTCGGTCAACTAGAAGAAGGATACAACTAATGTCGTTCTCTCTTGCATCCATCGACCCTGAGATTATCCCCGAGGACGGGGGGCGCGAGATCCATATTCTCGGGAGCTTCGAGCCAAAAAACGGTTATCGGATTCACATGGGGTCGACCGGCTCATCGGCGGACCCTGAGTGTCACTCGGGCAAGGCGGGCCAAGGGTCCGTCGTCTACCCGTGGACCGATGCTATCCTCCGGGGCTACACGCCGGTCATAGTACCCGGGGGACCATATACCGTCACAGTGGTCAACCTGGACACCGCTGAGGAACATCAACTCGTGGACGTACTGACAGTAGTAGAGCGCCAGTTCTGGACATCCGTCTACGACTTGCGTAAGGTACTGCCCATGTTCTACCGGACTGGCCCGAGGAAGATAGACCTGGAGCCCCTATGAGAGGCGTAGGTTAGACCATGGCACGTGGCGCGCCCAGTTTCTTGAGCGGAACTTTTCCACCAGGTGGTGGTTCCCGAGATGCCCTCATGGGGCTGATCGTCTCGGCTCTGACCGGTTATCTGTCGAACGGAGAGCAGGCATGGGAGTTGGCCGACACAATAGACGGCACCGTGGCAAACTACGAGGCAATCTTCCACTCTGTAGGCGATCGAAGCATGGGCGCTGGCGCCAACAAGGGAGATACGGATATATGGGTCTACCTGCACCGCGTCAACTCATCCACGTACCGGACAGAGGTGGCTCAAGACTATTCTCCGACGGATGGGGTTTGGATTGCCGGGAGCTGGCATCGGGCCGCCGGGCTAGACTTCCTTGTGGGACTCGTTGACGCAGATCAGATTGACTGGTGGTGCGTGGTCAACGAGTACGAATTTCATTTTTACTGGCACATTGGGGCTACCTGGAACTCGGTTGCCTTCGGGATCCCCTATCCGACGAAAGTGGCTGGTACGGCGGGTATCGGAAGGCTAGTGAGCCAGTCCGGGACGGGCAACGGGGTTATTATCGAGGTAGACCGCGATCTCACGGCAACCGTGAAGGCCGGGCAACCCATCTGGCTCGTCAATCAGACGCCCGATGGACAGTCCGTTCAGTCGGTGGATATCAATATCGTGAGCGTGGTATCCGTGTTCGCGGATCGTATAGTGGTTGACGGGGTTGTAGACGTTTACGCTGTTGGTTCACTTGTCGGCTACGACCCGGCTGCCAACTTCTGCCGGATCAGCGGGGCGAGTAACAACTATTGCACCTGCGAGATCGACGGGACATGGACCGGCATTGCCAATCAGGCCATGCAGGTGATCAATTCAATGGGCACATGGCAAAACGAGGGGGACAATGATCCCGACTTTAATGGTATTTATTCGTCTGCTCCGATTTACCTGAGAGGATCGGGTCCTCCGAAAAAGCTGCGCGGAGTATTCCAACACCTTCGGGTTTCCGCGAAGGGCGCACAGGTAAACGGTAGCATTACCCGGCTGGACATGGATGATGCTAGCAAGTGGGTCACGTTCATCACCCAGCCCGCCGGTTTTGATGTTTCCAACGCCATGCTTTTAGGCCCCGGGGCTGGTGGCGCGCCGGATCAAGAGGGAGAGATGTTGGGGTTCCCCCCGGTTGCAGCCTTGACCCCTGGTTCCCCTGGGGTCGCAAGCGTGGTCTCGCTGACCCCGACCACGGTCAAGGTGACCTTTGACGTGCCCGCGCTGGATAATGCTGCCCTACGGAGCGTCAGCAGCTACACGATAAGCCCCACGCTAGACGTCAAGGGGGTGACCCCGGAGGCAGTGGCTAACCCAACATACGTAGTTCTGGACGTGACTGAGCAGACAACAGGGGTCGCGTACACGATGACCCTAGTCCTGCTGAAGGCGGCATAACCATGGCCGATTTTGGTATATTCATAGGCGCCGGGGCTGGACCGAGCCTAGACAGCTTAGAGCAGGTCGGGCCTGCGATCCGTGTATATTTCGACGAGCCGATGACCGACAACGCTGACTTTCACGATCCGGCGAGCTATACGATCACCCCGCTGGCCGGCGGTGATGCCGTGACCGTCGTGTCGGCCACCCCTGGGCCTGGCGCGAACCCCCTCTACGTGGACCTTGTACTCTCCAACCCGACCACGGGCGGGAGCTCATACGAATTGGCGGCCGACCCGGCCCTGGTCGACGCTGCGGCCAACCCGATGGACGCCGGCGGGCTCGCCCTGCTGTTCCTCGGATTCGGTGCTGACGCAAGCACATTGGCCGATATGGGGATCATTGAGGCCATGACCGGGATCTTCGGAGAAGAACTGGCCGAAGTGGGCGGATTCAGGATGACCCGGCTGACCGCCGCGGCGACGAAGGGCGACCTGCTATTCTACACGGAGTCAACGCTGAACTGGCCCGCCGTAGGCCGTGTCTCCGTAGACGGGGTGCCCTATGACTACACAGGTGTCACTGCTGTATCGCTTACCGGAATATCCCACGTGGCCGCGGGTGCTACTGTAGCCGGGGCCATCGCTGACCACAGGGACAACAGCACGGTTGTAGATTTGTCCAGGGAGTGGAGTGCGCTGGATCTGCTCAGGCGATCGTTTTGTGTGGATTGGGCCGAGTCTGAGGATCTTGGCGTGGTCGGACGCAACATTGGGGTAGACCGCCTCCCTATCTTCACTGGTGATGACCAGTTCCGGCAGGTCATAAAAGCGGTGGCCTATAACCCGAGGGGCACGGTACTGGGCCTAGAGTTGGCGCTGGAGGCCATGGTTGGCGCTGGGAACTACGATGTCTATGAGGACCTCGTTCGCTATCCGAACACGGTGTTTATCCGCATAGACATATCGTCGTTCATGTCCGCTTCTGAGGTTGGTCGAGCGTACCTGAACACGCGGGGTTGGGATACGCTCGCCGGAGTCCAGGACACGTTGGTACTCCCGGAAACGCCGCTAGCCGTTGAGAGCATAACGCTGGCCGATCTGGATGAACTATTCGACTTCCGTGTGGACAAGCCGAGCGCCGTAACCTATGCCTATTGGCCCGGGGAGATCCCCGCGCCTGCATTTACATACGCAGGAACCGAGGCTGAGGCAACGCAGGTCATCGTGATACCCGGTGTAGGCGTAGAGTTTACTTCCGCGGCTGCCGGCACTGTCTGCTATGAAATGTTGGACTTACAGGGGGCCAGGATTGTCCCCGAGTCTTGTGTCGAGTTGTCGATGTTGATGATGATCCCCATAGCGGCCGTGATAGGTCCGGACATAGAGCAGGCGTCCGCTTCGATCCGGGACGGCGCGTTCGAGGTCAATGTGGGGATGGACGCCGGGGGTATCGGGCTATACGCTACTTCCGGCGGTGGATTTCTCCACCCTCCACAGGCTATCCTCCCCGACACCTGGTATGAGGTGGTGGTCAAGAAATTCGGCGTAGACGCCGTAGAACTATGGATTGACGGGGCGCTAGTGTTCCGCCTGGACTATGCGCTGTTCAACGCCGCGACGGCCGTGCATAGAATAGACTGGGGTATCCGCGGCGTACCGTTGGCCGGGATGATCCTGGAGGTGAGCCAGTTAGGAGTCTCGATCGAGACCGTTACCGACTACTGGAGTGCCCGGGGTACGGCGGGTAGCGTGAACGTGGCCAACCCCACCCGGTTCGACGACGGCATTGTCCTGATAACCCCCGGTGATGTCGGAAAGGCGCTGACCATCTCGGGCGGTACAGCCCCTAACCCCCAGGGTGGGCTCAATAACGGCAGGTACCTGATCGACTCACTCGTGGCCCCCGGCATAGTAGAGCTAGCGGGCGCCGCTCACGCGGATGCCGCCACGGTGGCCGCCCCAGACCGAGTCACGGTTGACGATGAAGAGGCCTTTGTCTACCCCGATGACCTCGGCAAAGAAATCGTTATTTCTGGGTCGGCGCTAGGCAACGACGGGACGTATGTGATCGACACGCTGATAGAACCAGGAACACTGGTAGACTACTTGGCCTACAGTACGCCGATCACTGGAGCAAAAACGAATATCTGCGAGGTCGTGGCCGGCGGGTTCGTGGCCGAGCCAAACCTCGATTACCAGATACTCCCCGTGTTCGCGACAGAGCCAGGGTTGACCTGGACTTTGTCCGATGCTGGAGATTTTGCGGCCGATACGATCTCTCTCCGTCAGGGGCTTTGGGCGAACGATCTAGTGATGGCGATTGGTTACACGAACGTCTTGTCGGCTCAGCTATTGGCCGACTCGGATGTTGAGAACATTGTAGGGGCCGGGCCAACCTACGGGCGCTGGCCATTTTACTTGGCCGATCCGCTGGGTGCGATCAAGGCCTATATCGACAGTCTAACGGCCGCTGGAGTGATTCCCGAATACGAAGGTCTATAACAGGTAAGGCGAGGAGCAGCTATGTCGGAAGATATTCTCAGAGTAGAATCGAATGAGCGGGTGGATATAGGCGATTTTGAGTCTATCCCGGAAAGCATTCAGGCGCATGAACGCCAGATGGTCGATAGCTTCCTGTGCGATCCAGCCAGGACTCGTAAATGGGTGCTGTCCGGTTTTGAGATCTCTAACCCGGCGCCCAAGCAGCTCCAGGTGGACAAAGGCAAGGCCATATTGGGCCAGCGTATCGGGGGTGCCATCCAGTACGGAGTTCTAGCCACCGAAGGGGATGCCAGCCTGACCGTAGACTTGAACGCCTACGCTCCGGGTGTCTACGGGGTCTACATCCGGTTCGAGCGAATAGCCGGAGAACCACAGTCAAGGGTTTTCTGGGATCCATCAGGGGCCGGGTCTGAGTACAGCCAATCGATAAATACTCGGTACACGGCCGCATGGTCGATGCGTGTCGAGGCAGGCTCCCCCGGAGACGACTGGATGCATATTGCGGACGTGGATCAGGCCACGATGAACATCACGGACAAGCGGGAATTGTTCTTTGAGGGGAACGTCTTCGACGCTGGCGCCGGATCATACCTGAGTGGCTGGAGTTCCGAGGGGGGCGGAATAGCCAATGATCGCAATGCGGACCGAGCCTCTTACGGGGCTACCGATCTCCAGATGTTCGGGGCAGCCGTGCGTCAGTGCTTGACCGATATCCGGGGTAGGGGCCTGCGAGAGTGGTACGAGAAGGGTATTGGCGGGATGAACGTCGGCTTCGACACAGATCCGGTAGAGGGCGTACTGGCCGTCGGGGACGCTGATTTCAATCTAGCATGGAACGCCGGGGGCCCCA
>Ga0315533_1003613_pt1 | contig 10075 bp, 9 predicted proteins | sample SalMarSW160130MG_FD_203081 | JGI IMG/M metagenome (GOLD analysis project Ga0315533, IMG submission 203081) | Salt marsh sediment microbial communities from the Plum Island Ecosystem LTER, Massachusetts, United States - Salt Marsh Sediment SW1601-30 ...
CCCAAAACTCTCCATGAGCCTCAGCATGGTAGTGCTTTCCCCGCCGGGGATAATAAGCCCATCCAGTGTATTGAGCTCATGGGGCAGGCGAATTGGAGGGGCTTCCACACCCAATTGTCGCAGAATGTCAATATGCTCTATGAACGTTCCCTGTAGAGCGAGAACCCCCACCTTCATATCTTGTCGATTTCCTGAACCGATTCTGGATGGCTAAACTCGCGCTTCAAGTGCAGACTCAAGGGATTATCCTTTGGGCCAAGGCTCATGATACACCAAGCGACGGGACTAAGCAAGCTCTTAATCGGTACACCGAAAAAATAATAGGAACGGATTATGCTTGACAAGCATGACTTCGCTCTGGTATTGTGGAAAACGGTTTCCTATTGCCCAGAATACCAGAGTGTTACCGTGGGTTTCGAAACACAGGACGTAGAAAGAAAGACAATCGCCATCATGAGAATTCTGAGGGACTCGCCGGAGCCTCTTGGAGCCAGGGTTATTGCACAGAGTTTGAAGGACCACGGGGTTGAGCTAGGCGAAAGGGCGGTGCGGTACCACCTTAAGCTAATGGATGAGCGCGGGTTCACAGAGAGCATGGGAAGGGACGGGAGGTTGATTACACAGCTAGGTCTTGAAGAATTAGAAAGTGCTCTAGTCAGCGACAAGGTTGGGTTTGTGGCTTCTAAGATTGAGCTTCTGGCCTATCAAACGGACTTTGACATAGATAAACATCGAGGCAAGGTTCCTGTTAATGTCTCGTTTTTCCCTGAGAAGCAATTTAAAAAGGCGATCGAAATTATGAAAGGAGTTTTTCAGGCCGGGATTTGTGTTAGTGCACTTGTGGCTGTAGCTCGCCAGGGTGAAAAATTAGGTGGAATAATTGTGCCCCAGGGTAAAATAGGTCTAGCCACTGTTTGCAGCGTTATAATTAATGGTGCTTTGCTTAAAGCGGGCATTCCCATGGATTCCAAGTTTGGTGGCATCCTCCAAATTAAGAACCACAAACCTTTGCGATTTGTGGAGCTTATCCAATATTCAGGCTCATCTTTAGACCCTTCAGAGATATATATTGCCAGTAAGATGACTAGCGTTGGTAAAGTGGCTAGAAAAGGGGAGGGGAGAATTTTAGCCAACTTCCGAGAAATACCGGCTATATGCCGACCCGGAGCAGAAAAGGTCGTTGCCGGCTTAAAAGAAGCTGATCTGGGTGGAGTGCTTGTGATGGGCGAGGTGAGCAAGTCTGTGTGTGAGGTTCCTGTGGAATTAAATAAGGTCGGCATGATACTCACAGGGGGGCTTAACTCTGTAGCTGCTGCCGTTGAATCCGGCATAGAAGTGGAAAATCATGCTATGAGCACCGTAATGGAATACCAAGACCTGATTAAGTTCTGGGAGTTATGAAATGAATGTAGTGAGAATCATACCATGCTTAGATGTGAAGGATGGCAGGGTAGTCAAGGGAATAAACTTCGTGAATCTGAGGGATGCTCGAGATCCTGTAGAAGCAGCGGAGGCTTATTGCCGAGAAGGAGCTGATGAACTGGTATTCCTTGATATATTCGCCACCGTGGAGAGTAGAAAGACGCGTTTTGAATGGGTGAAAAAGGTCTGTGAGGTGGTTACGGTTCCCTTTGCCGTGGGAGGTGGTATCGCTAGTCTTGAGGACATGCAGACCTTGTTCGACCTTGGGGTGAGCAAGGTTTCGATAAATACGGCTGCGGTTAGAAATCCTGACCTGATAAAAGCATCCTCGAACAAGTTTGGCAAGGATAGACTCGTTGTTGCCATTGATGGACGAAAAAACCCAGGTGGAACTGGACTTCCACGATTAGAGGTCGTAGTCAAGAGTGGCAGTGAATCCACAGGGATAGACGCTGTTGACTGGGCAAAGAGGGTGGAGAAACTGGGGGCTGGGGAGATTCTACTCACCAGCAAAGATGCCGATGGCACAAAGGAGGGATATGACCTGGAGATGACCAGAGCCGTGGCCGAAGCTGTCAAGATTCCAGTCATTGCCTCCGGCGGAGCAGGAAAGTTGAAACATTTCTACGAAGGAATAGCTATCGGCAAGGCCTCAGCTGTCCTTGCGGCTTCCGTGTTTCACTTCGGTGAGCTCTCTATTAGGGAAGTGAAGGAATATCTCGAGGCCAAAGGGTTGACTGTAAAAAAGTAGGCAACTTCAGCAAAATATTAAACGAATGAGGAAATCAATAAAAAATAAAGGAGGTTAGAACTGTGAACTTAAGACGACCAAATGCCAATGAAGCAACAGGAACTGTTAATCGCTCGAAAAATGTCGTACCCATGTCCGGCCTTTGCACCACATGCCTTGACGGGTGCACAGGACGTTGTGAGGCTTGGTTGGCTTCGTTTCGAGGTCGCGAGGTTATCTATCCGGGGCCTTTTGGGGAAACAGTTGCTGGTGCTGACAAGAACTATCCAGTCGATTACTCCCACCTCAATATTCAAGGATACGCAATTGGAGCAAGAGGATTGCCCGAAGGAGTTGAGGCTGGCCCTGATACAGCCCTCTTCCCCAATGTTGATACTGAGACAGAGTATGGTTGGGACAAAAAGATCAAGATGCGGATACCCGTTTTCACTGGCGCATTGGGTTCCACGGAAATAGCCCGAAAGAACTGGGAGCATTCTGCCATTGGAGCTGCTATTTCCGGTATTACGGTGGTATGTGGTGAGAACGTGTGCGGAATCGACCCCGGACTTGAGCTGCATAGTAGTGGCAAGATCAAGAAGTCCCCGGAGATGGACCGCCGTATAGAAGCTTATAGGAAATATTACGAGGGTTATGGGGAAATTCTTATCCAGATGAATGTGGAAGACACAAGGTTTGGTGTGGCTGAATATGTATTGGAAAAGCATAACCTAGATACTATTGAGCTGAAATGGGGGCAGGGCGCAAAATCTATCGGGGGGGAGATACGGGTTACTTCACTTGAAAAAGCCTCGGAGCTTAAGAAAAGAGGCTACATCATTACCCCTGATCCAACAAGTTCCGACATTCAAGCGGCACACAAAGCCGGGGCGATCAAGGAATTCGAGCGCCATTCGCGCCTGGGCTTTGTTACCAAGGAGGCATTCCTAGGAGAGGTAGAGCGTCTTCGCAAACTCGGATTTAAGAGAATCACTCTTAAGACCGGAGCTTATTCTGCAATAGAGCTTGCTATGGCGCTGCGCTATGGTTCAGAAGCGAAGATCGACCTAATTACAATAGATGGCGCTCCTGGTGGAACTGGAATGAGTCCGTGGTCGATGATGAACGAGTGGGGCATCCCGACTTTCTACCTGCAAGCTCTTGCCTATCAGTTCGCTGAAAAACTGGCCAGTAAGGGACTGAGGGTTCCGGATCTAGCTATGGCTGGCGGATTCTCCGAGGAAGCGGGTATATTTAAAGCAATTGCTATGGGGGCTCCGTATGTGAAGGCGGTCTGCATGGGTAGAGCCTTGATGATTCCAAGCATGGTTGGAAAGAATATCGGACAATGGATCAAGGACAACAAGCTGCCGAAGACAGTTTCCAAGTATGGTAACACTCCAGAGGAAATCTTTGTCACCTATGATACTTTGAAAGATAAGTATGGTAAGGAAATTGAGCACATACCACTTGGTGCAGTTGGTATATATACATTCTGCCAAAAAATTAAAACAGGCCTGCAGCAATTGATGGCCGGCAGTAGGAACTTCAACCTTTCCACAATTTCCCGCAAAGACATCATGGCATTGACGGCGGAGGCAGCAAAGATTTCTGGCATTCCTTACGTCATGGATGCTTATAAGGAAGAGGCGGAGAGGATTCTAGCTTGAAAAGGGAGAAATGTTAACACCGAATCCGATTACAGAATCGAGGCAGTTCTAAGTGTTTGCTATACATGTAGAGAATCTAGTCAAGACATATGATAGCCGACGTGTGCTTGATGGGGTTAACCTTGATGTGCAAGAAGGCGAGTTCTATGCTCTGATGGGGCCAAACGGTTCTGGTAAGACTACACTGGCTTCAATAATTGCTGCGGTGAAAACGCAAGATAGCGGTATTGTTGAAGTCTATGGAAATAAGCCGGCACAGGCTAAGGAATTCATAGGCTACGTACCCCAAGAGAATTTCTCCTCGCCCAAGCTTTCAGGAAGAGAAAACCTGGTGTATTTCGCTGGTCTCCTGGGATATTCCCGGAATCAGGCAAATCAGCTGGCGGTTGAAATGCTAAAAAACGTTGGGCTTTCTGAAGAAGCAGATAAGAGAGTGGCCAAGTACTCTGGCGGGATGAGAAAAAGGTTAGAAGTTGCGACAGCGATTTTCCCTGGTATAAAGGTCCTTATCCTGGATGAGCCGACGACTGGACTCGACCCCGCTGCCAGAAGATCCTTTTTCAGTATGGTTCAAGAGATTATGGACAGGAAAACCAGTATTATTCTGATTACTCATATCGGGAGTGACGCCGAGCTAGCCTCAAGAGTGGGTCTCATAGACGATGGTAAAATGATAGCTGAAGGCACTCCTGATGAACTCAAGAGGAAACATGCTGTCGAGGATGTGATAACCGTGGAGACGGCTGGGAAGACTGATAGTGTGCTCTCAGTTTTAAAGGGTTATAGCATCAATGGAAAGGTAGCGGAAGCGGAGACTGGCTACAAGATTTACTCAAGAAATGGCGACAGAGTACTGGCAGATGTGGTAAGGAGCCTTGACCAGGCCGGGCATAAAGTGATGCGTATCGAAATGGCGAGGCCCACCCTCGAAGACGTCTTCTTCAGACTGACCGAAAGGAACTTACAGGAGGCAACCGGGTAATTGAGGCAGATATCTGCAGCCTATACCAAGGCAGTCAAGGAGCTGCTCAGGGAGAAGGCGGCACTGTTTTGGACCATAGCCTGGCCGATAATCTTTGTACTCATGGGAAGCTTCATATTTACAGGCAGCGCCCCTCAACAAGTGATTCCCTATGTCAAGGGTTCTATTACCATCTCAATGATGGTTTTTGCACTGATGATAGCCGGCATGTCCAACCTTCCCGCCAGTATTGCCGGCGATAGAGCGAACGGTTTACTTTCCAAACTCCTATCAATGCCCATTAAACCTTACAAGGATTTCATTGGTAGAATCTCTGCTGTTATTACCTTTTCTTTGCTGGCAGCAGCTCTGGTTATAGTAATCGGTACCATAGTCGGCGCACGCTTCACAGGAGCTGGAGTCGAGATCCTACAGGCGATTGGCTTCGTCTTTCTGGTAATCTGTGCCTCTGCTGGAGTGGGTCTTATTGCCGGCACATTGATTAAGAACCTTCAGGGCGCAATTATGACAGGGGTCGGCATTGCTGTAGTAACATCCTTCATATCAGGCCTATTTGTTCCATACGAGGCTCTACCGGTGCCACTTCAGGTATTTTCTCGAGTCTATCCCATTTCCTCAGCACAGGCATCAATCGTACACTTACTGGCCGGACCAGATATGGTTGCGTATAATCCTTTAACTTCCGGCCAGATAGCTCTGACTATAGCTCTTTCTTTTGCACTTCTCCTTGTCGGTACGGTCTTATACTCAAGACTCGGCTGGAAGCTCGAGTAATTAATCAACCTCTATAAAATGAGTGTAAATAGCCCTGGCTGATGTCACGAATAGGAGCCAAAAGGATAAATGCTTGTTGAAATCGATGTAGCAATCATTGGCGCTGGGGTGATTGGCCTGGCTACGGCTCGTGAAATCGCACAAGAAAAAAAAGGAGTTTTCGTCTTTGAAAAGAACCGCACCTTTGGGCTTGAGACCAGCAGTAGAAATAGTGAAGTCATTCACGCCGGCATCTACTATCCCGAGGATTCCTTAAAGACAAGGTTTTGTGTCGAAGGGAAAAGCCTGCTTTACGAGCTTTGTGATAGGCATGATATCGCCTATAGAAAGCTAGGAAAGATCATCGTGGCGGCAAACGAAGATGAGACTGCCCAGCTTGAGAAGCTTTACGAGCAAGGAAGAAGAAATGGCGTCGAAGATTTAATGCCTCTTTCCCGAACAGAACTTAAAAAGATCGAGCCAAATGTTGAAGCTAGAGCCGGGCTATTATCCCCTTCCAGCGGAATTTTGGATTTCTACACTTTGCTGAAGTTTCTTTACAGCCAAGCGAGGGAAAAGGGAGCTAAATTTGTGTTTGGCACTGAGGTGATAGGAATAGAGAGGATGGGGGCAAAGTACAGAGTTGAAATAAGGGATCGCGAAGGAATCTCTGCATTTATCAGCCGAGTTGTGATAAACGCTGCTGGCTTAAACTCTGACAGGATAGCCCAGCTTGCTGGGATAGACGTAGCTAAAGCAGGTTACAAGCTCCATTACTGTAAAGGCGAATATTTTAGTCTAAGTTCAAAATATAGAAATGTTGTAAACAGGCTCATCTACCCCACCCCAGAGCAAGCTGGACATGGAATTCATGTGACCGTGGGGCTCGATGGTAGGGTGCGGCTTGGCCCCAACGCTCGCTATGTTGAGGAAGTAGATTATAGAGTCGATGAGACCCAGAAGAAAGCCTTTTATAACTCGGTCCAAAGATTCCTTCCCCATATCGAACTTGAAGATTTAGACCCCGAATTTGCTGGTATAAGGCCTAAGCTTCAAGGGCCAGGCGAAGCCTTCCGCGATTTCGTCATTGCCCGTGAAGAGAAAGCAAGCCTCCCGAGCTTAATAAATCTAATCGGAATAGAATCCCCGGGTCTAACTGCCTCTCCTGCCATTGCCAGATACGTGGGCAGAATGGTGGATGAGCTTTTTGCCTGAGGTTATTAGGGGTGGGGCTGTGGCTGTAAAAGCACCACAGAGTCTTAGTTTAATACATGGTATTTATCAAAATTCTGCTGTAAGAAGTTTTAAAATTTGGCATTTAATTTTTGGCAGGCAGCCCTATCTTAATTTTAATTGACATAATGTTACAATTGCCTGATTCTAATCTGGCTTAGCCAGAGGATGGTATTTGCGGTGAGTCTCTTCAGTATACTTATCGGAGGCATGGACATAGTGAGTGATGCCATCTAAGAATTCATGACCAAAAAGAAACTGAAGGGGAACTGGATTAGCACCTCCTTCAGCCAGATAAGTAGCGAAACCATGTCTCAGGGAATGTGCTGAAGTGGGAACGTTAATCTTTAATTTCTCCAGGTATCTCTTAATTCTATCCTGAAGGTAATTGGTGGAAATCCTTTTCCTTGATTTAGCGACATTTCTGCCGGCATAAGGGATAAAAAGGGCAGGACAATCATCCTGACGAGTCACTAAATACGCATCCAGGTGTTGTTTAGCCCGTGGAGTTAAGTAAACGAAGCGTTGCTTTCTACCCTTGCCGGTAATAAAAATCCGCCCGGTATCGTCGATTTGACTACGGTTTAGACTGCATAGCTCAGAGATGCGCATGCCAGTAGCGAATAGCATTTCCAGCATGGCGCGGTTCCTTAAAGCCGTTTTGATATTTGGCTCTAAGGAACTTGGCGCTTCAATCAGTCTAATCAAATCCCCAAGCTCGGCTACTTGGGGATGTTTTCTTCCAGCCTTGGTTAATTTGACCGCTTCGGGTGGCAAGGGGCACTGGTAGTCAAAGTCAATTAAGTAGCGCAGGTAAGCTCTCAGCGCCGATAGCATGCGGTTTATAGAGCGGGAATCAAGCTGTTTTTCGCCTCGCTTTTCCAGATTCGCTGTTTTGCGGTCCCGCGAAACTAAATACGCTTTGTAGTAGGTGATAGCGCGCTTATCAACCTTATCAAACTCAATGTTGCTTTCATCCAGGAAATTGTTGAAAGCATGTAAGTCTCGTTCGTAATTATAAACTGTTTCAAGAGAATACTTATTAGCCTGAAGGTTTAAAAGAAAGTCATCAATGTGCGGCAGCATTTTAAATTGGTCCTTTCTCCTGCGCGCTGCGCAATATGTCACCTTGATCACCCCGGCAGGTAAATTCAATGGCTCGTTTATCATCCGGCACTAGTAAAATCCTGCAATTAGTCAACATCTGCAAATTCCACCATAATTTATAGGCAGAAGTATCACCTATCTCTATGAACAAATCCATATGGCCCTCCTTATAGATGCCCAAATCGGCACGTCCCTGGCTGAGGAAAGGCTCAGTAATCACCTCAAAACCTTGCTTTGCAAAGTATTCGGTAAGCACGTTCATCATTTTTCTATGCCAGACGCCACCATGACGTGCAGATTTCTTTATACCGTGCTTCTTTGTCAGGTCATTCCACAAGTCATGCCCATCTCTGGCAATTGACTCTTTTGCTGTAATTCTACCGGTGATAATTAAGAGGGCGATTTTCCTGAAGGTATATCTACAGTCATCACAACCTGGCACTTTGCCTATGACCGTTTGCTCAATGACTCTCTCCAGCCATTCAATTTCACGATTGATAGCTTCCTCAACTATGTGCCATGGCAATCCTATTTCCGTAGACTTTCTATTTGTACTTGACATAAGATTTATGCCTGCCTGTTTCTGCTATGGAAAGCTTTGTGAACCTCTTTCAGATGCCTATTAGTGACGTGGGTGTAAACTTGGGTTGTCCGGATGCTTTCATGGCCCAGCATTTCCTGGACGGAGCGAATATCGGCACCACTTATCAGAAGGTCTGTGGCAAAGGAATGCCTCAAGGTGTGCGGAGTGGCCTCGATTGGCAAGCCAGCTCTTTTTGCATACTTGGCAACTATATTTTGGATAGACCTTGCCGTCAGCCGCATTTTTTCACCGCTGTTCCGGGTGTCCACCTTACCGCTATGGCGAATAAACAGCGGCTTGAAATGGTCCTGACGTGACCGCAGATAACGCTCAATCCACTGTGCCGCCGTATCTGATAGAAAAACCACCCGTATCTTATTGCCCTTGCCTTTGACGCCAAATTCTTTGCGCTCTAAGTCTACCTGGTCGCGATTCAAACTGACTAATTCCGATACTCTTAATCCTGTGCTGTACAGGGTTTCTAAGATAGTCCTATCCCTCAGTCCCGCATTAGTTGCTATTTTGGGACTGTTTAGCAGTCTTTCTATCTGAGCTGGGTTCAAAAAACTGACGGAACGGGAGCCCTGTTTGGGAAGTTCCACCTTGTCGGGGGATAAGGTAGGCATATCACGCTGAACCAAGAGATAGCGCAAAAAAGCTCTCAACGCAACGATGTGATAGCTCTGGGTGACGCGCTCCAGTGGTAGGCCATCTCGGGCACGCAAGTGCGCCAAATATAACCTGTACCTTCTGACGAGCTCCAGATTTATGTCTTCAGGTTTTACGGCAGGGGAATTCTCGGTGAGCCAGTTGTGGAAACGCTTCAAATAATGTCGGTAGCGTTGAATGGTGAGAGGGGAGCAGCCTTTCTGGATCTCCAGGTATTCTAAGAACTCAGCGATCAATAAGTCCAGTGTCATATTTGATTATTATGTTTCATAAATTGCTTATTTTCGCAAAAGTGACAGTTTGCGAAATGTTTTCATGTTAATACTTTTACATTTTCATGTCAAGTGCCGTGTTGTCTTCAAGGCAAAATAATACTTCTGAAGCCATAGCTTCATTATAGCAAGATAGCAAGCTAGTAAGCTGGCAAACTGATCAGCCCAGTCACCCCGAATCCTTAAGGAGTCACCACTCCATCCAGTCGTTCGCCCTCCCTGCTGCCCCTCCCCCACTCCCGGCTCATTAAATAGCTCCGCTCCCGGGCAGCCCCGCGCAAAAACATCAACCAGGTAAACCAAGCCTCTCAAAGTGAAAGGGAATACTAAGATGTATCTCCGCCTTTTTCATGCCTCTAAAATCGCCTCTTAGAGCGAGTTTTAAAATTTTCTAGCGTTATATCAGGTTCTTACTCTAGAAACTTGGCCTTGGAAGTTAAATTCCCGCCTGTGTGACTAGTCATGCACAGACAGGAATCACGAATGTAGAATTATACCCGATCAAATTTGTCAACCCCTGTTTACCCTCTATTATTGCTGTGTGGAATAGTGATTATCAGGCTCAAGTCCTTCCCCGGAGCAAGCAGCATGAGAATGAGCTGAGGCAAGACATCGCTGTAATGTTTCTGAGGACTGGCGTAACAGTGACCGCTC
>Ga0315533_1003616_pt1 | contig 10071 bp, 11 predicted proteins | sample SalMarSW160130MG_FD_203081 | JGI IMG/M metagenome (GOLD analysis project Ga0315533, IMG submission 203081) | Salt marsh sediment microbial communities from the Plum Island Ecosystem LTER, Massachusetts, United States - Salt Marsh Sediment SW1601-30 ...
CCACCATTGAACCTGGACCAAGACAGACAAGGCTCGGGTGAGCTCCTAAGGCCCCTGAATGGAGGGTCTCGGGAGGCGGCTGCCGTGGCGAGGCTGCGTCGGCTGGTGGTGGTGGGTCTCCACGGGAGAAGCCTTACCGACGGCTCTGGTGATGGTTCGTCCACGACTGGTGTAGTGAAAAGGGGTTCGCGGCGATGATCTTTTCATTGCCGAGGCATGGGTAAATGAATCAGAAAACTCCCCGTGATTCTCAGAGTAATTACTGAGGAAATAGTAAACCTTATATACTCTTAGTAATTACTAAGTAAATGATGAAGATGGGTCGGAAAACAATCGCGGAGAAGCTTCTCGGGGAGCTCCCAGAGGCTGACAGCTTCGACAAGACCATGCTGGTTCTGTATGACTTCTCAAAGAGGAAGGCCACGGGCGACTTCTACAACAACCTGAAGAGAATCACAGAGCTCACCGAGGACGGGTCGAGCCTCGTGCAGTATTCGGCTTACAGGACCACCAGCTGCAAGGCCGCGATAGCGGTGGGCCAGCTCGCCAAGAGGTACGGCGCCGAGACTGTACTCTACGAAGTCACAGAGACGAGCACCGAGAAGCTCACGGAGCAGCTTGAGGCCGCCCAGGCGTAGCTAACCCTCATCGCGTGACGGACGCGCGCCACCTTCAGCCTCTTCGTCCTCAGGTTCCATCTTCATACGCTTCCGTATGGGTGGGATCAACGAGGGGTCCTGGAGTACAGCGAGGTAGGCCTCCCTCAAATCCTCGCCAACTCTCTTATAGACACCGGTGGCATCCTTCCACGCGTGAAGCTCAGCTACTTGAGCCTCAGCATCCTGTAGACGCTTTTGGATGTCTATCATGGCCTTTGCCCCGGTCTCTTTGACCCTGATCTCGTTGTAAGCATCTATGTAGTGCCGGGTGAGTTCGCTCATGTGGCTGCTCGTGTCGTAGGGCTTAAAGTAGGTACCTTTGCTGCCGTCGAGGGACTTTCCCTGCAGTATCAGAACTTCATTATCTTTAATTTTGGCTGAAAGTCTGGTGTCATGCATCTTCCTGAGGCTGTGCGCCGAGTAGTTTCGCTTGAACTCGCTTAAGCACCGTCTCACCGTGTTGGTTATGGTGACCCGCCTCATGGGTTCACCGTCGCGAGAGAGGAACACCGGCCCAGAGTCCCGAGCCCCCAGGTAGTCCCTGATCGCCTCGATTGCCTCGGGGCCCATGTGGACATGCGCGTAGACACCTTCCTTCTTGGTCTTGTACTTGGGGATATACCTGAACTCCTCCCCGGCCTCGTTATTGTATCTCTCCGCGTCCAGGAAGGTCTCGATATAGAATCCACGCATCTTGCGATCGTCTTTGTCCAGCCACACCATGAGGTCGCTGACCCTGAGCCCCGTGTCTTTCAGCACCATGATGAGGGCCTTGTTTCTCAGCGGGATGTCCCCGAGGGTGCCCCGGCGGTTGTCCATGAGATCCCTCAGGTCCCCGATCCACATGGGGTCGACGCCTCCCTCGTTCGGTACCTTGTCGATGGTCAGGTTGATCGGCGCGTTGTTAACCTTGAAGAACAGCTTGATGGCCTTCCTGGGGTTCATCGTCGTGGCCTTCTTCCATCCCCGCTTATCGGCCTCCATTGCGATCCACTCCTTGACTATGTCGGGGATGTAGTCCGCCTTATCCGGGTGGTTCACCAAAAAGTCGCGGTGGATCTCGAGGAGCCTCTCCGCGTCATACCCAAGATTGGGGTGATTCACGGTCCAGTTGATGAAATCGTTGAAATGTCTGAGGTATAGCTCCTTGGTTCTTGCCGCCTTCGTGTCAAGTGCCTTGATGTATTTCTCGACGGGATCCACTCCGACGCCGTTCTTATAGTCTTCTGCGTTTATCACCATGAGTCAATAGCAGCCGACACAGGTATATAATTGTATGGTTACACGCCACCCTCCATGTAGTTGGTGATGACGCCCAGCTTGTACCTGCCCATCAGGGACTCCAGTATGCCGGGTGTCTCGGGGAAGAACTCGGTCTGTCTGGGCCACTCGTCGAGGTACTCCCTCCAAGCACCTTTCGCTAGCTCCTCTGCGGCCTCCAGCCCCAGTTCGGCGAAGACGTTCTCGATCCGTTTCTCGTAGTCGAGCTCCCTGTAGCCGTCCGCGTCGGCTTCCTGCGCATGCCTCCTTGCGATGGGCCTGTACACCTCGACGAAGAGCCCGTAGGGCACGTCGACGCCCCGGCTCTCCAGGTACCTGTGGAACCTCTCCGTGCTGCCGCCTCGCCTCATGAGGTCGGGCGCCTGGACCAGGGTGTTCCAGTTGTCGAAGTAGATGGTGTCGATCATCTCGGCTCTATCTTGCCTTTCTCGACGCGATCCTCGGCCCCAGCAGCACCCAGAGCCAGTCCACGAACTCCCGCAGGTTCTTGGTCTGTATGTAGACCTCTCCCGGTCCCTCGATGTGGGTGACGAAGCCCTCGCCGCTGAGGATGGTCTCCTTCCAGTTACCGAACTTCCTGACCTCGTACTCGCATGTGTCGCTGAAGGCCACCAGGTGGAAGTTGTCCACTATCAGCTGCTCCCCGGGAGCCAGCTCGTGTTTGTCTATGGCGCCGAAGGTGTTGATGAACAGGTCGCCGTCGCCTGTAGTCTTCACCATGAACAGACCCTGCCCGAATATGCCTCGGCTGAACCCCTCCCACCGGACGTCGAGGTTGATGTCCTGCGTGGAGGCGAGGTACGCCGACTTCTGTATGATCCACCCCTTGCTCGGGTTTACCTCGAGCTTGGTGATGTCTCCTATGGGCGCCGCGACGAGGGCTAGTTTGCCGGGGGAGCCCTGCGCGGTGAAGTCCGTCACGAAGAGGCTCTGGCCGCCTAGGAGGCTTGTCTTGAGGGTGCCGAATATGCTTTGCTCTCTTCTCCTTGTGCGGACGTCGATGCTGGGGGTCATGTAGGTTAAGGCGCCCGCCTCGCCTGTGATCCTCTCGTTTGCGTCGAGCTCCACCTCCAGCATGCTGTAGGCGGGCTGGTACTTGATCTCGTATCTCATCTTGTCTTCAATTCCATTGAATACATCCTTGGATTTAAAGGATGTAATCTATGAGCTACGCCGTCAACCTTGGGCACGGGACAGGAGGTACGCGTCGTAGGCCGAGAACAACGCGAAGAGCAAGCCTATGAACATGACTTGATCGTAGGTGAAGTATAGGCTGGCGACGCCGCCGACGGCCAGCGTAGTGATGAATATGGTTAGCCCTCTCCTCCGCCTACCTAGGTACAAGTGGCCTAGCCCGGTGACGAGTAACGACAGCAGGACGGCGATCCAAGTCTTCTTAACAGGTTTCCTGCTTGCCGCTTCGAGGACTGGCTGCGGCTTCCCGCAAGCTGGACAGGACGCCTCGTCGTAGGGTATCATGGCCCCGCAGTGGGGGCAGAACTTTGTGCGCTCCTCGGACATTATCCTTAGAGGATATCCGAGTCGTCCCTATTGATATAGTATATTATCTCGCGGACGATCCTGTACAGGAAGTAGACGCTCGGTATTATAGCGACCATATAAGCAAATATCTGCAATGTGCCGACGGACTCGCTCATCTCTTTCACACCCTCATATCTTTCTGCTGTTTTAAAACGTTATGATTCTGGGCCTCGGAGCGTTTTCAGCCATAGCTCGTGATACTCTATGGTGTACAGTGAACCTCTGGGGACATAGAACAACGGGTTTTCGAGATGGTGTGGACGCGTGTAAGCAACATGGAGTATGTGTCAGTCGTCGTCCACGAGGTCGGTCCTGAACACGGCGTACACCGGGTAATGGTCTGAGACGTCCTCTGTCAGCTCCTGGCCGAGGCCGTAGACAGTGTCGAAGTAGAAGACTTCGCAGGAGCCCGTCACGTACTCGCCGCCGAGGGTGCCGTCTAGGAGCACTATGCGGTCGTAGGTCCAGTCCGTCCGGGTCATCGTGTCGTAGCTGTTCTCGACTATCCAGTGGTAGCCTTCGCCGATGAGGGGGCTGGGCCCGTCCTCGTCGAAGTAGCTGCCGTCCGCGTTGAAGTCCCCCATGACGATGACGTCGCCCTCGGTGGGGTCGGACGCGAGTACGCTGGCGACCACGGCTGTGAGGTTGCCGATCTCGTTCTCGGCGTCGTCTGGCTTGACGTGGATGCCCACGAGGGTGAAGTCGAAGCCGCCCGATCTGAATGACGCCACGTAGGGCTCCCTCTCGAAGATGTCGCCGGTGTCGTTGTACACGTACGCCGTGCCTTCCAGGTACTCCACGGTCTCCGTGTTCCAGTAGTAGGCGTAGGACTCCTTGCTCGTGGTCCTGCCGAGCCTCTCGCTCTCGATGTAGGCGTAGCTCGCGTTTTCGCCGTTGATATGCTCGAGGTACGCTGGGGCGGTCTCGCCGCTGCTGTCCCGTATCTCTTGGACCAGCATGACGTCGAACTCCCTGGCCACGTCCACGAGAACCTCCATCACCTCGGGTTTACTCCGCTTCGACTGACCGAAGACCTGGATGTTGAACGCCGCGACCTTGATGGGTCCAGCTTCCGCCGTTGGCTCAAGCGTGTCGTCGGAATCGCCGTTACCCCCGTTATTTGGGTATAGGATCGGATCTAGGATGCCCTGCTGGTACGAGAAGAACGCTGCAACGAGCATGATGGCGATGAACGTGATTAGGGGGCCACTCTTCTTGGCCAACTACTTCTTCTCCATCTGGTCCAGCTCCAGCTTCCTGAAGATGCTGCGCAGCTGCCTCCTCATGCTGGTCCTGTCCTGGCTGAGCCCTACGTTGTCCGCGAAGTCCTGGGTGGTCCGGACGATCCTAGTTCGGCCGTGCTTCTCCCTCTTTATGAGGCCCATCCGCTCGAGCTGCTTCAGATGCCTGTACGCCTGGCTGCCCCGGGCCTGCGCCACCTCCTTCTGCTCCACCGGCTGATAGTACGCGATGTAGGACAGTGTCCTCAGCGGCCCCGCGGTGAGGAGCGGCTTCATGCTGTACTTGCTCGCAGGCTTGGTGAAGTCCGACTTGAGCTGAAGAACCACCTTCTCCTGGGGGAGCCGTTTGATCTCAAGGGCCGTGGGCTCGGCCTCGTAGGTCTCGCTCAGCTTGTCCACCAGCCTGGAAGCCTCCAGCTCGTCCTCCAGCTTGAGCATGGCCACTATGTTGGTCAGGTTCATGGGTCGCCCCGCGGCGTACAGCAGGGCCTCTAGCTCCGCCAGCTTAGTGTCTTGGGCTACCAGGGTCTCTCCCCCAAACATATGTTTTAGGTATGGTTCTTAAAAGCTTAGATACGTCGGCGCGGCGATGTCGGTGCGGTAGTGGAGCCTACCCTTGATGTTTCCGACGTCGGAGTAGACCTTCTCCCGTGCCTCCGAGACTGTTCCTCCTCTGCCTAGGAGGGCGATGGAGCGGCTCCCCGTGGTCTTCACGACGCCGTTGTCGTCGTAGACCGACGCGTAGTAGATCTCGGAGTGCCTCGTCTCCCCCACCTCTATGGGCTGGTCTCTCAACGGGTTGACGGGGTACCCCTCCGGGGTCAGGTAGACGCAAACAGTCGCCTCCTCGGCGAACCTGGTCTCGGGGAGCCTTCCCTCGACTATGCCGTAGCCGACCTCCGATAGGGGCGTCTCCAGCAGCGCCAGCACGTTTATCGCCTCGGGGTCCCCGAAGCGGGCGTTGTACTCGATCAGGTAGACCCCCCTCTCGGTGTTCATGAAGCCGCCGTACAGCACACCCTGGTAGAGGCCCACGCTCCCGGACAAGGCTTCCACCGTCCTCTCCATGATCTCGATCCCTTTTTCCACGGCCTCCAGCGGCAGATCCGGCATCCCATGGTCGGGGCAGCTGAAGCTACCCATGCTCCCGGTGTTGGGCCCTCTGTCCCCGTCGTAGGCCCTCTTGAAGTCCCGGACCAGAGGCATGACCTCGACCCGTTTGCCGTCGGTGAACGCCTGCAGGGTGAACTCCCGTCCCTTCAGTTTCTCTTCGATCACCACCAGCCCATCCTGTTTCACCCGCTCCAACGCGTAGCCTCTGGTCTCCTCCACGCTGTTCAGGTGGTCTCCCGTGACCCTGACACCCTTCCCGCCGGTCAACACGTCGGGCTTCACAGCCACCTCCTCGTGGTCCTTCAGGAAGGCGTCCACTTCTTCGGCGCTTCTGCATATCGCGAACTCGGGGTTCCCGGAGATGCCGTGCTCCTGGACCACCTGACGAGTGTACGCCTTGCTCCACTCCAGCCTGGCCAGAGCCTTCCTCGCCCCCACCACCGGTACCCCTAGCTCCCAGAGCCTGTCGGATACCCCCGAGGCGAGGGGGGCCTCGGGCCCCACGAAGGCCAGGTCCACGTCCCTGAACCTCTCGTACTCCGCCGGATCGTTTATGTCGAATACCTCGACCCTCTCGGAGAGGGCGGCTATCCCCGGGTTGAGACGGGACATGGCGGCGACAAGCTCCAGGTCTTCCTGGGCCAGCTTCTTGGCGATGGCGTGCTCACGGGCTCCATGACCTACGACAAGGACCTTCATGGGCGTCACAACAGCAGAATATTCCTTAACTCAGCATATAAGCTGGGGCTATGCGGGTTTTAGGCGAAGAAAGAAAGTTAACTGGAACCTGAAAAGGCTAGACGTGCCTCCTCAGCAACTTGATTATCTATAAATGATTGTGTCTACACCGCTTTTATCCTTTTCAAACCCGAGAATATGGAACACGCATCCCTATCATTAATAACTTCTTCAAGTTAATCTTCCATGTTGGAAGGCGAAGACATTGGCGCGCAGATTAGAACTTGACGACCTCACCAAGTTCAACATGATCAGTAGCCCCGAGCTGAGCCCAGACTCCTCAAAGCTTGCGTTCGTGGTCACGAAGCCGCTGGACGACGAGTACCCCACCACGATATGGGTCATAGACAGCGGCAACGGCTACCCTATCAGGTACTACAGCGGGGGAAACCCAGCCGACCCCAGGTGGAGCCCCAACGGCCAGCAGATACTCTTCACGAGCCGCCGCGAGATGGAGAAGGACGAGAAGGGTAAAGGGCTCTGGGTCACCCAGGTCTGGGGAGGGGAGCCGAGGCTCATAGCGAAGATCAGGGGAGGCATATCCCAGCCCACCTGGAACATGTACGGCACCAAGGTCTACTTCGTCTCAGAGGTCGGCGAGGAGGACCCGGAGGTCAGGGTCATCGACAGGATACCCATCTGGTATAACGCCGAGGGGTGGACCTACTACCGTACGAAGCAGCTCCACGTCGTGGACGTCAACAGCGGCATCGTCACGCAGCTCACAGACGGCGACGAGAGCGTCCAGTGCTACGCGCCAGGGAACCTCGGCGGCAAGGTAGCGTACGCCAAGTCGGCGAGCCAGCTCAGGCCAAGCGAGTCAGACCTCTACATATACGATATCGCCACCGGGAAACACGAGCGAGTCCTCGGCGGCTACTCCATCTCGGCCATATGCTGGTCGGTGGACGACAGCCAGATAGCATTTATGGGACACGACGGCAGCCACGGGTACCCCACCCACTGGGGGGTACACGTCCTCTCGCTGAAGAAAATCGAGGTCACCAACCTCACGGAGAGCCTGGACCGTGGGTGCAGCCGACGCCACTACTACGACCTACGCAGCCCCCACACGGGCATGCCGGCCCCTGTCTGGGAGGGCCCCATGATCTACTTCCCTGTCTCGGACAGCAGCAGGTACGGCGTCTACAGGGTCCAGGTGGAGCAAGGCCACATCGACCCCGTGGTCTCCGGGGACTTCAGCGTGGAGGAGTTCAGCGTCAGAAAGGGGAAGGTGGCCTACACCCGCGTGAAGACCAATAAGCCCACGGAGATATGGATCCACGACGAGAAGGAGGCGTGCCTCACACGGTTTAACGACCACCTCCTGGCCAACGTCGAGCTCAGCAAGGCGGAGCGCTTCGAGTTCACCCAGAAGGACGACACCACCGTAGAGGGGTGGGTGCTGAGGCCCCACGGCTGGAAGAAGGGCAGGAAGTACCCCGCCATACTAGACATCCACGGAGGTCCCCGCAGCAAGTTCGGGGACTCCATGATGTTCGAGCACCAGCTCTACGCCGCCGAAGGCTACGCGGTCCTATACATCAACATAAGGGGCAGCGACGGCTACGACCAGCGGTTCTGCGACATCCGCGGCGAGTGGGGCATATGGGACTACGAGGATCTCAAGAAGGGAGTGGAGCACGCCCTCAAGGAGTTCCCCTGGATCGACAAGGACCGCCTCGGCGTAACCGGCCTCAGCTACGGCGGCTTCATGACCAACTGGGTCATCACCCACACGGACATGTTCAAGGCCGCGATAAGCCAGAACGGGATAAGCAGCTGGACTGCTTTCTTTGGCACCAGCGACATCGGGTTCCACTTCGCGCCGGAGCAGATAGGCGGCAGCCCGTGGAGCAACCTCGACGTCTACGTGGACAAGTCGCCCATCACCTACGCGACGGACGTGAACACGCCAGTGCTCTTCGTCCACAGCTGGAACGACTACAGGTGCTGGGTGGACCAGAGCATAGAGTTCTACACGGCCCTCAAACACCTGGGCAAGGAGACCCGGCTGGCCATGTTCATGGAGGGCAGCCACGTCTTCAGGAGCAACGCCCGGCCCAGCATACGGAAGAGGCGGCTCCAGATCATGCTGGACTGGTTCGACAAATACCTCAAGGCTTAGACTCATTCTCCCTGGCTTACTTTTCTTCTGCTGAAGCTCCCTCAGCTTCAGTATGTCGGGGAAGCCACCTCCTCTCCATCGTCATGTCGGTGTAGTAGTCTAGGCTAGACCTCGTGGGTCCATACACCGGCGCCTCCGCGAGTGGGCCGTCTATCTTGAACTCCCCGAACCTCTCGGAGGGCGTAGGCTTCACGGAGGGGTCAGGGTAGGTGGCTTCCTGGTCCCCCGCCTTCTCCCCTCTGAAGATTATCCAGACTGCTGGGGCGCCGATGAAGGCCGTGAACGCCATCAAGGCGAACCTGAAGACCCCGCTGAAGGCGGGGGAGAATATGATCGTAAGCATCACCACGATAAAAGCGGCTCCCACCGCCTTATCGTTCACATCCCTATCCGGGATGAACTTGGCTGCGCTCTCATACCCGGGGCACCACCCCATATACCTGTCAGCCAATGTACGAGGATTCAACTTAATCATTCACCTTCAATTCGGTACCTTGATGTCCCGTGTATTGATTCTGTAAACTTCGTTGCTGATGGGGGAATAGAAGTAGTAGTAATAGTCTCCCTGCTTATCGTATATCTTCTCCACGTTTAGTTGGCGGGCTACCTGTATGAACTGTTCAAAGTCGTGTATTGTTAACCACTTTATGTAAGTCTCTGAATCCCCGGATGATGGCGGATCCTTCGTTTCGACTACCTCGAAGCCGGAGAAGCTCTCTTTAAGGTATGCCTGTTTAACCAGGTGGTATTGTCTGAACATTATGCAGCAGGAGACGCCAATGAGCACTGCTACAACCAGAACCGTGTACACTGTTCTTCTGTTGATTCTCATCCTTTCCTGCCGCTCATGAACCTGTTCAGCTGTCACACCCTCACGCCTTCTCTTCTGCTCCCTGTAGTACTCGACTTTTCTGCGATACTCCTCGATATCCGGTGTCCTCAGTTCCCCGGGCGTGTAGTAGCCGTCTCCATCAGCCCTCAGCCCTGGACCCACAGATGGGTTGTTTCCCGTCCCATGGCTCATCCAGGTGTACATGGCGTCGATTGGTATGTCCGGTAGGTCCTCAACGGACAAAGGCTTGTAACTGAACTCGGGTAGCTCCCAGTCTTTGGGCTTGAAGCTCTTCCAAGTGTATCCAACGATCACTATGAAACCAAGCAGTAGTAGCAGCATCACCCTATTCGTAAACAGCAGCTGCTCCATCCCTGAGAGGCCTAGAGCCGTGTTTGAAGCCCACCAGACGCCGAAACACCAAGCAGCCATGAGCAGGGCGAGGCCACCTAGCTTGGATGAAGTAGATCTGCTCTCAAAGCCCATGGCTGCCTGTACACCGGGACACCAGCCCAGATACGTCTGGATGATTTCTCT